>Ga0070735_10000545_pt1 | contig 40345 bp, 33 predicted proteins | sample Coa_R1_FD_66443 | JGI IMG/M metagenome (GOLD analysis project Ga0070735, IMG submission 66443) | Surface soil microbial communities from Centralia Pennsylvania, which are recovering from an underground coalmine fire - Coalmine... | ecosystem: Environmental > Terrestrial > Soil > Unclassified ... | reverse complement strand
AAGCGATCCGCATCGCGCGCGCGGGCGAAGGCGACATCTCGAAATCGCAAAGCGCGCGACCGATTTCGGCTTGCATGCCGTTGGTTACAAACCACGGCGGACGCGGCAGAAGCGTGAGCTGCCCGCTGCGCACGCTGCGCGGAAACGGTGAAAAGGGCGCGTGGATCACGCTCTTCTCGGTGCGTTCGAGGAGGTAGGAGTTGTGCACGACGCCGATGCCGCTGCCGACGTCGTCGAGCGTGTGGCCGGGATACGCACCCCATGGCGTCTCGGTGATGAAGTACCCCACGCCGGTCCAGCCGTTGACCGCAACGCACCCGTAGCGAAGGTCCGCGATCGCCCGGTCAATCACTTGCGCGTGTGATTTCATCGTTTCGGGGTGCACGACGAGGTTCGCGCCGAGCGTTCCACGCAGACGGTCGTTGGCAAATGCAACGGCATCGCGCGTGTATCTTCCGACGTCGCCCGGCAGTTCAACGCACGCGAGCACGCCGCAAAACGCTTCAGTGGAAAACGCCGGGTCGCCGGCGCTCGCCGCATCGACCTGCACGATGCTGCGCAATGATGTCGACGGGCCTGCAAGCGCCGTGCGGCGTTGCGACGCGCCGGGATAGTACTCGGGTCGCTGCTCCATGCGTTCGAATACGCGCTCGACCCGCTCGCGCAAGGATGACGTATGGTGCCATTCCTTCGGAAGCACAAGCATCTGCGAGGCAACGCAATTGAATCCCGCATTGTGCGCTTTCTGGGTCGCGATGTTTTCGGCTTGAAAGGCGAGGTCGTCGTCGCTCCACCGCCCGGGAATGACGATCGTGGGGCTGACATTTCCAAGTTCGCTCGTGACTCGCTTGTCTTTGCCGATTCGCGCGAGGATCGCGTTGTGCGTGACTTCACTTCCGGTGATGTGAATCTCTTGCACGAGGTCGTGCGCGCACATATACTCGCCCACATCGGCGCCGCCGTAGGCAAACCGCAGATACCCGGCGTCTGCGAACGACGCGAACGCGCGCTCGAAAATGTTCCCAAGGTACGCGTTCACCGGGTTCATTTTGAGCATGCACACGCTGCCGGCGGCGACGAGTTTGTAAAGCACGTCCAGCGGCGGAATGCTTGCAATGTTGCCCGCGCCGAGAACGAGTGCAACGCGTCCATGCGGATAGGTCGCGCCGTAGAATGGCGCGGCTTCGCGCGCGACGTCCTCACGCGAAACGCCGGGCTGCATCCATACTTGCGCGCTGATGCCGTTTAGGAGCAGCCGGTCGTAAAGCGTCCGAGGAAAAACGTCGAGTACGGTGCGACCATCGGCGCGAACGCGCGGCCGGGGCACCGGAGATTCTCCGCGGCTTGCAATGCCGCGCAGCGTTCGAATGTAGCGGTTGAGGGCATACATGACCGCCCAGGGGCCGGACATCCACTCTTCACCCGCCAGCGGCGAACCCGGGAGCAACCCTTTGGCGTCGCTCGCTAGCCGCACCCACTCGGGGGCGAGCGCGTGAATCGAACGCTTGAGGCCTTCGAATAGGACGATTTTACGTTCAATCGGAAGCCGGGCCCACGCATCTTTTGAAGCATCCAGCGTCTGCAGGTCGTGGTCGATTTGCTTCACCCGTGTATACTACCAAGCGGAGGCTCAAATGAACAAAAAGCGCCGAAGGCCTAAGCTCGTCCCTCGGCTGGGACCGCCCCAAAACCTGCGGCCCGCCGGAGCGCACGAATCTAAGAAGCGTTATAACCGCAAACGCCACAAAGCCGCCCTTGCCCGACACGGCGAGGACGGCTTTCTGACAGCTCGCCAGGCCTGAGGGACAGATTAGGCCATTGAAGCCTTGGGTACACTCCAATCCCAGCTACCGGACCGGAGGTAAAGAGAATCGTGAGCCGTTTCCCCGCCGAACTGACCGTTACGCTCACCGACGGCCGGACGTTTACGGAGTGTTTCAACCAGGCGCAGATGGCGCAGTTCATGCGCAGGGCGATGCTCGAATCGGTCCGTTGCGGAGAGTCATTGGTCGTTTTCGACGGCGAGCGCATCGAGATCGCGCCGGAACAGGTCGCCAGCGTCCAAGTCGTGGTCCAGGATTTGCTCGCGGTAACGGGCTAAAGAAAAAAGCCCGGCGCCTGCCGGGCTTTTTATTTGGTCGACGTATTTACGCGATCAGGTCGCGTTCCACCATGATGCCGCGCGGGTCGATAAGGTGGTGGTTGAGACCGAGTTTTTCGGCGGGTACGCCGAGTGCGTACGCAACGAGCTGAGGAAGATGGAACGTCGGCAGATCGGTGCGTCCCCAGCGTGATGCCGCATCTTGCTGATAACCGTCGAGCGCAAGATGACAAAGCGGACATGGCGTGATGACCGCTTCCGCGCCTTTGTCTTTGGCCATGCGCATGTTCTGGCCGACCATGGAAGCCGCTACACCTTCCTTCTCGAGCTGAATGTGGAAGCCGCAGCAGCGCGTCTTGCCTGCGTAGTCGACGGCTTCGCCGCCGAGCGCTTCGATGACGTCTTCGAGTGAATGCGGATTGCGCGCCGATTCCCAGCCGTTCACGCTCTCCGGTCGAATGATGTGGCAGCCGTAAAACGGCGCGACCTTCAGACCGTTGAGCGGGCGTACGACCATTTTGCGCAGATTGTCCAGCCCAATGTCGTCGATGAGCAGCCAGAGCAGATGGCGGACCATCACGTTGCCGCTGTATTTCGAACCGAACTTACCGAGAATGGCATTTGCGTGATTCATGTGCTCTTCGGAATCGAGCAGCTCTTTGTTGGCGGCACGCATATGACCGGTGCACGTCGAGCAGATGGTGATGACGTCGTCGAGGCCGAGCGCTTCGGCCTGCGCGTACGTGCGCGCGTTGAGCACGCGAGCAATGTCGCGATTGGTGTCGTTGACGACCGATGCGCCGCAGCACGATGCCGCGGTGAGTTCGATCAGTTCGATGCCGAGTTTGTCTGCGAGCAGCATCGTGGAGTTGAAGAGTTCTTTGCACGACTCTTTTGCGACGCAGCCGGGGAAGAACCCGTATCGTTTGCTTTCCGAGCTTTTCGAGCGCCGGTGCAGATTCTTCGGCTGCTCTTCCGGAAGAAGCGTAGTACTCATTTTAACAGGCACTCCGTCCGAGACTCCGCGCGCCCCGGCAAAGCCGGGGCCCCCAAATGCTTGCGCCGGAGACCTGCGCGTAGCGCACAGCTCTCCCCGAGGTTTGCGCTTGTAAGATTCGATTCATATTACCCGACCGGGACCTCCAAGGACTCGAAAATAGTGCGGACTTCGTCGACCTTAGGAATCGGCTTGACGAACGGCGGCGGCAGCTTGCCTTTGGCCGCCATGCGCAGGCCGAGCGGTGCGACTTTGAGCAGCCCGCGAATGTTGAACCGGCCGACGGTGCCCTGAATGACTTCGGTTTCCGCGAGCATGCCGGTCTGCTTCACGGTTTTGTTGACGACCAGCGCGTGGCGCGGACCGCGTTCGTTCATCATCACGCGATCGTTGATGGTCGCGCGCTTGACGTCGACGATGCGCCAGTGCGGATCGACGTGTTTGGGGCAGTACGAGCACGCGTAGCAATGCGCGCACAGCCAGAGATAGTCTTCGTTGATTTGCGCAAGGCGCTCGGGGCGTTGGCCGTCGCGCACGTCCTCGATGAAGCGGTACGCATACGCGATGGCGGCGGGGCCGGCGAATGCCGGATCGACGCTGACGACCGGGCACAGCGCATAGCATGTCGCGCACATGATGCAGTTCGCGACGTCCACGAGTTTTTTCATGTCCTCGGGGCTGACGCGGCGTTCGCGTTCGTGATCCGAGTCCTTGTCCTTGGGCTGCAGATACGGCTTGAGACGCGTGTACTTGTCCCAGAACGGATCCATGTGCACGACGAGGTCGCGCATCGGCTGGAAGTTCGGCATCGGATCGATGTGGATCGTGCCTTCTTTGTCCATCACCGTGTTGCACGGCGTCTTGCACGCAAGGCCCGTGACGCCGTTGATGTTCATCGAGCACGAACCGCAGATGGCCGAGCGGCAGGAACGCCGGAAGCTGATCGAGCCGTCGACCGTGGCCTTTGCCTCTTCGAGGGCATCGAGGACGGTCGTCGTTTCCGGCACGTCCACCGCGACGGTGTCGCGGTGCGGCACGGCGTCGACGGCTTCGTCGAAGCGGAAAATATCTAGTTTGATCTTAGCCAATGTGGCGCCCTCGGGGAGTGTTTACGGTAGCAGTTTGGTTTATGCGCCTTGACCCTTGGGGGCCCCAACGCAGTTGGGGGGCGCGGAGTCTAGGACGTAGCGCCATTTAATACGTTCTTACCTGCGGTTGCCATTTGGTGATGGTGACTTTGCGCGAGTAGTCCAGGCGCGGATTTTGGCCGTCCTGACGCCACGCGAGCGTGTGCACGAGCCAATTCTCATCGTCGCGTTCCGGATAGTCGGTGCGCGCCTGCGCTCCGCGCGACTCTTTGCGCGCGAGCGCGCCGTTCGCCACGCACATCGCGGAGTCGATGAGGAAGTCGGTCTCCATCGTGTTGATCAGATCCGTGTTGAACGTCTTGGATTTGTCCATCACGTAGACGTTCTCGTCGAACGCCTTGCGGATCTCGAGCAGTTCGTCAACCGCGGTCTTGAGCTGCCCTTCGTTGCGGAAAATGAAGCAGTTCTCGCTCATGGTCTTGTTCATCGCGGCGCGGTATTGCGGAGCACGCGTGCCGCCGCTCTTCGAAAGCCATTTGTTCAAGCGGTCTCTTTCGTGTTGCAGCGTGCGCTCCGACGGGCGGACGCTGCCGACGGATTTGATATACTCGACCGCGTGCTTTGCGCTGCGAGCGCCGAACACGATGGTCTCCAGGAGCGAGTTTCCGCCCAAGCGGTTTGCGCCGTGAACGCTGGGCGCAGCGCATTCGCCTGCCGCGTATACGCCCGGAACGCGCGTTGCGCCGTTGATGTCCGTTTCGATGCCGCCCATGGTGTAGTGCATGCCGGGCAGAATCGGAATCGGTGAATCGATCGCGTCTTTGCCCGTCGCGTCGAGCGCGAGTTCGCGAATCTGCGGCAAGCGTTCGAGAATCTTTTCGCGCCCCAGGTGACGCAGATCGAGCAGCACGCAGCCGTCTACGCCGCGGCCTTCCAAAATCTCCGTCCACTCCGCGCGCGAAACGACGTCGCGCGAGGCGAGTTCGCCTTTGTTCGGCGCGTATTTGAACATGAAGCGCTCGCCTGTCGAGTTCAACAAATACGCGCCCTCGCCGCGCGCGGCTTCGGAAAGGAGCACGCCGTTTTCTTTGAGCGAGGTCGGATGGAACTGCACGAACTCCATGTCCATGATTGGAATGCCGGCGCGGAACGCAATGCCCAGGCCGTCGGCGGTGGAGGCGTAGCCGTTCGTCGTCTTCATGTACATGCGCCCGGTGCCGCCGGTCGCGAAAATCGTCGCCTTCGCGTTGATCAGTTCCAGCTCGCCGTTGCGCATGTTGTACGCGACGACGCCGGTGCCGATGCCGTCTTCGATACAAAGCGCAGTGCAGAAATACTCTTCGTACACTTTGACGTTGAAACGCTCGAGCTGTTCCCAGAGCGTGTGCAAAATGACCAAGCCGGTAACGTCTGCCGAATAGCACGTGCGCGGTGAGCCGGCGCCGCCGAATGGGCGCTGCGCAATCTTGCCGTCGGCCATGCGGGAGAAGATGCAGCCGCGGTGTTCCAGCCAAATGATCTGATGCGGCGCATCAGAGGTCATCGCTTCGATGCAGTCCTGATCGCCCAAATAGTCGGAACCCTTCGCGGTGTCGAACGCGTGATTCTCGGGCGTATCTTCCTCACGGTTGCCGAGAGCTGCATTGATGCCGCCCTGCGCTGCGCCGGAGTGGCTGCGCACCGGGTGCATCTTGCTGACGATGGCAACGTCGGCACCGCGTTCGGCAGCTTCAACCGCTGCGCGCATGCCGGCCAAGCCGCCACCGATGACGACGACGTCGTGCTTGATCAACTTGGACCTTTCCCGGGAATAAAAAAGCTTTGCTTCTTTATACTACTCGGGTTTAGTGTACCCCCACGACCTTAGTCAGGTGCGGGCAAGCGGCTCTTCGGCGGAGGCAACACTGCTGGCTGCTTGCTCCAACGCGTCCAGGCAACGCGCGATCTCGCCTCTGGCCTGGGCCGCGCGCGCGCGCAGAAGTGCGGCGATGCATTCGACCTCGATCTCGTCGTCGTCGCTCAGGTGCCGCTGTAAGTCCTCGGCATACTCGAAGAGCGGCGCCAGCGGCGTCCCGACCGAAGCGAGGGCATCGACAAGCCGTTTCACCCGATTTACGGCCGGAGCATCCATTGATTGGTGACCTCTAGCGCCGAAAGGGAGGCGGCGCTGGGACCAGTCTAGCGCCTTCGGCAAGCGGCGGCCAGAGCCGAAAAGGCTACCTGGCGACTAGTCCGCTTCAGCAAAAGCAGCTCGAAGCGCTGCTGTCTTAATGTCGGTGCTGATTTTGCGATCGAAGAAGCGGTAGGTGTTCTTACCGCCCTGCTTAGCGTGGTACAGCGCCTCATCCGCAGCGAAGAAAAGTGTCTGACCGTCGGTGCCGTCCGTCGGAAACATTGCGACGCCGATAGATGACTGGAGTCCGTTTCGACGCAGAGCGGCCATGATGCGCTCGACGCCGCGTTCTGCGGATTCGCGGTCGTTTTTGGCCATCACCACGACGAATTCGTCGCCTGCATAACGCGCGACGATGTCGCCTTTACGAGCTGCCTTCTTTAATACGTTTGCAAATCGCTTGAGCGCCAGGTCGCCCAAACTATGACCGCCCGAGTCGTTGATCTTCTTCAGATCGTCCAAATCGAGGATGACGAATGCGAACGGCGTGTCGTAACGCTCGGACGAGTGCAGCTCCCGGTCGAGCATCTCGCTGAGTGCCCGCCGGTTCGGAATGCCGGTAAGCGAGTCGGTCAACGCAAGGCGCTGCGTCTCTTCGAGCAAGCGGCGGGTTTCTTCGTATAACCGCGCGTTTTCCACCGCAATCGCCGCTTGGGCCGCGAAGTCGAGCAGCACGCGCAGCTGATTTTCGGTCACCTCTTCGTACGGCGGGCTGTCGACGTACAGCATGCCGCGCACGACGTCACGGGCGACGAGCGGCGCCACGCAATAGGAACCTTGCGTGTCGGAAAGCGGTTTGTCAGCATCGGCCTCGCCGCCGAACGCCACTTGCAGCACGCCGTGCGCCACGTCGTGCAGTGCCGAATTCGGCAGATAATCGAAGGCATCGGCGGAATGCACGACGTTGCCGTTCGCGTCGCCTTCCAAGCGGCGGATGACGTTGCCGTGTTCGTCGACGTCGAAGAGAATGACGCGGGCGAATTTGAGCGCTTCGGTAACGCCGCGAAGCACCATCGACAAAATGTCGTTGATGTCGAGCGTCGAATTGATGGTGGAGAAGACTTGCTGCAGGACGAACAACTCGGCGTTTTGCTGCGCGTACTCGTCACGCTCGGCTTCGAGCATGGCAACGCGCGAGCGAAGACGCTCGATTTCCGCGAGGAGATCGACCTTATCGGGGGCGTCGTGGGCGGACGGCTCGTCCGCCTGGGACAGGTTCAAGCCCACGTTTACTGTAACGTCTTAATCAGTCCGTTTCTTTAGTTTTACGCTCGCAGAAGTAAAGGGTCCAAAGCCGTCCGGTGAGTCAATTTGTTCATCTCCACGTCCACAGTGAGTACTCGCTCCTGGACGGAGCGTGTCGCGTCGACGGCCTTTGCCGGCGCTCCGCCGAGGACGGCAGCCCCGCAGTAGCCCTTACGGACCATGGCGTCATGTACGGCGCGATGGAATTTTATTACACGGCGCGCGATTTCAAACTCACACCCATTATCGGGTGCGAGGCGTATATCGCTCCCCGCGGCCGTTTGGACCGTACGGTGCGAGACGAGGCACACGTCACGCTGCTCGCGGCGGACGTCGAAGGTTACAGAAACTTAACGGCGCTCATTTCCAAAGGTTTTCTCGAAGGCTACTACTACAAGCCGCGCATCGATCTCGAACTGCTGGAGAAGCACAATCGCGGACTCATCGTGCTCTCCGGCTGCATGTCGGGCATGGTGGCCGCGCCGCTGCTCAAAAACGACTACGAGAAATCGAAAGCCGCAGCGCAAACCTTCATCGACATCTTCGGTGATCGCTTTTACATCGAAGTGATGCGGCACGGCATGCCTGAAGAAGAAGTCATCAATCAGGGTCTGGTAAAGGTCGCGCGCGAACTGAACGTGCCCATCGTCGCTACGAACGATTCGCACTATCTGAAGCAGGCCGACGCTCCTGCGCACGACGTGCTGCTGTGCATCGGCACCGGCAAAACCGTTTCCGACAGCAGCCGCATGAAGTTCTACTCCGATCAGTTCTACGTCAAGAGCGACGCCGAGATGCGCGAGTTGTGGGCTGATCTCCCGGAAGCGTGTGACAACACGGCGGAGATTGCCAAGCGCGTCGACATTCGGATTCCCGAGAAGATCTACCACTTGCCGGCGTACCCCGTGCCGCAAGAAACGGGGAACGAAAAATCGGCGGAAGAGTATTTGCGCGAGGTATGCGAGCAGGGACTGGTCGACCGGTACGGCGAGGATCGCGCGAAAAACGACGCTGCGCTGCGCGAGCGTTTCGAGTACGAACTCGACGTGATTCTGAAAATGGGGTTCGCGTCGTACTTTTTGATCGTGTGGGACTTCATCAAGTATGCGAAGGACAACGGCATACCCGTCGGTCCGGGGCGCGGTTCCGCGGTGGGTTCAGTGGTCGCGTACTGCTTGAAGATCACGGACCTGGATCCGCTCAAGTACAGTTTGATCTTCGAGCGGTTTTTGAATCCCGATCGCATCTCGATGCCGGATATCGACACGGACTTTTGCGTCGACCGGCGCGACGAAGTCATCAAGTACGTTACCGGGAAATACGGTGAGGACCGCGTGGCGCAGATCGTGACGTTCGGCACGATGGCCGCGCGCGCGGCGGTGCGCGACGCCGGCCGCGCGCTTGCCGTACCGCTGCCGGACGTCGACAAAGTCGCGAAGATGATCCCGTCCGGGCCGGGCGGCTTGTCGATTGCGCAAGCACTCGAACAGATTCCCGAGCTGAAGCAGTTGTACGCGATGTCGCCTGAGATCCGCCGCCTTCTCGATACAGCGAAGGCGATCGAAGGCCTTGCGCGCAATGCGGGAACGCACGCTGCAGGCGTTGTGATTTCCCCGGGACCGCTTGTTGAATACGCGCCGCTGGCCAAGAGCGATACGGGCGTGAACACGCAGTACGACATGGTGTGGGCCGAAAAGATCGGTTTGCTCAAGATGGATTTCTTGGGTCTGCGCAACCTCACCGTCATGAAGAACGCGGTGGACGAAATTCGCCGCACGACCGACCCGAACTTCGACATCGCGAAGATTCCCGACGACGATCGGCGGACGTACGACATGCTCTCGCGCGGCGACACCATCGGCGTCTTTCAGTTGGAGTCCGAAGGGATGGTGCGCGTTTGTACGGACCTTCGTCCTTCGGACTTCAATGACATCATTGCACTCGTTGCGCTGTACCGGCCGGGCCCGATGGAGTGGATTCCCCAGTACATCAGCAACAAGCACGGACGAACGCCAATAACGTATTTGCATCCGAGGCTCGAACCGATCTTGCGTGACACGTACGGAATAAGCTGTTATCAAGAACAGATTATGCAGATGGCGCGCGACGTTGCCGGCTTTACCATGGGTCAGGCGGACGAGCTGCGCAAAGTTATGGGCAAGAAGCAGAAAGAAAAAATCCCCGTCTATCGCGACAAGTTCATCAAGGGCTGCAAAGAGCACTCGGATATCGATGAAAAGCTGGCGGGCAAGATCTTCGAATTCATCGAGCCGTTTGCGGGCTACGGTTTCAACAAGTCGCACGCGGCGGCGTACGCCTGGGTCGCGTATCAGACTGCGTATCTCAAGGCGAATCATCCGTTGCCGTACTTCAGCGCGCTGATGTCGTCGGTGAAAGACAAGACAGATAAATTGGTCGAGTACATCGACGAAGCGAAAAAACTTGGAATCTCCGTTTTGCCGCCGGACGTGAATCAGTCGCGCACGGATTTTGCCGTGGTCGGCGATCAAATTCGCTTCGGTCTCTCGGCAGTCAAGGGCGTAGGCGAGGGTGCGGTGCAGGTAATTCTCGACGCGCGCGAAGAGGGCGGCCTATTCAAGGATTTGTTCGATCTCGCGAAACGCGTTGACAACAAGCAAGTGAACCGGCGCGTCTTCGAAGCGCTCGTCAAATGCGGCGCGCTGGACTGCTTGCCCGGGAACCGCGCGCAGAAGATCGCCGCGCTCGAGGTGGCCATGGACATTGCCGCGGCGGAGTCGCGCGACGCCGAGCTCGGTCAAGTCTCGCTGTTCGGCGACGCGCCGCACGTAGCGCAATCGTTGAGTCCGACGCTGCCGTCCCTGCCGCCGCCGACCACGATGCAGACGCTGCAGTGGGAGAAGGAAACGCTGGGCATTTTCGTTTCCGGTCATCCGCTTGCGGACGTGGCGGACGCGCTTGCGCGCACGGGCGCGATGCCGGTCAAGGATTTGCGTACGCGCGAGGATGACAGTTTCGTCGTCGTCGCGGGTATGGTCGCCTCGGTTCGACGCACGCTGACAAAAGCGGGGCAGCAGATTCTCATCGCGCAGCTCGAAGACACGACGGGCATCGTCGACGTGGTCGTCTTCGCAAAACTCTATCCGCAAGTGAGTCACTTGTTCGAGCAAGACAAGATCCTCATCGTCAAAGGGCGCCTGCGGATGCGCGAACGTCCAGCTCTCAAGCAGGCTCAGGATGACAAAGGTGCCGGCGAAGAATCGCCTTTAGAGCTTTCCGTCGGCGCGAATGAAGTGTTGCCGTTCGAGCGTCCCGCGTACGTTGCTCCGCCCGCGGGCTGGCACATCGTCGTCTCGAGCCGCGATCAAGTGGATCGCCTGGCGGCCATCCTCGACGAATGGCCCGGCACCATACCGGTAATGGCGCGCATCGGCGGCCGCACGCAGCGCCTTCCGCGTGGAATTGCGGCCGACGGTCGCGTACGCGCCGAACTCGCGCGCGTGTTCGGCTACGACAACGTGTCGGAAGGGCTGCCCGAATAAGCGCCATGAGACTGCCGGCGGGCGTTAGAGATTGGCTGCCGCAAGAGTTCGCGTATAAACGCGACATCGAAGAGACGATTCGCGGCGTATTCCGCACGTGGTCGTACGCGGAGATGCTTACGCCGACGTTCGAACGATACGAATCGCTCGAGCGCGGGCTCGGCGAGAAGTTGATGCAGCAGACGTTCCGGTTCACCGACCCGCTCGGTTCGCAGCTCGCGCTGCGCACGGAGATGACGACGCCGATCGCGCGCGTGGTGTCGGCACGGCTGCGCAACGCGACGCTGCCGCTGCGGCTTTCGTATATCGCGACGGGCTTTCGCTACGAAGAGCCGCAACTCGGGCGCATGCGCGAATTCACGCAGGCAGGCGCGGAGCTCATCGGTGGACCGGGCATCGACGCGGAAGCGGAAGTGCTGTTCATGGCCATCGAGACGCTCGACGCCGCTGGTTTGAGCGATGCGCGGTTCGACATCAACGACGGGGCGATCGTCGACGGCGTGCTGCAAAGCGCAGGTTATCACGGCGAGGACTTGCGGCGATACAAAGCGCTGATCGCGGATCGCAACGTCGTTGCGATCGAAGACGAGGCGATAAGGCGGCTCACGATGATGCGCGGACGCGAGGACATCGTCGGCGTGATGCGCTCGATGTGTCAAACACCGGAATCCGCCGCTGCACTGGAACGTCTGGAACTCGTGCTGGAGCGCGCCGCGTCGCTGGGATACCGCGATCGCATCAACATCGATTTTGCGCTGCTTCGGGATCTCGAGTACTACACCGGGTTCGTCTTCGAAGGCTATATCGCGGATCTCGGTTTCTCGCTGTGCGGCGGCGGCCGTTACGATTCGCTGCTGCCGCGATTCGGTTACGACGTTCCCGCGGTCGGTTGGATGGTGGGCGTCGAGCGCATCCTGCTCGCGCTCGAGCGGCGGCGCGAAGACGAACGGCCGCGAAACGAAGTCGACGTCCTGGTCAGCGGCTCGGACGCGATCGCAGCACGCGAGCGCGAGAAGAACTTGCGCGTGCGCGTCGACGTGCGAGGTCTCGATCGCGATGCGCTGCTGGCGTACGCGCGCCATAAGCAGATTCCGCGTGTGATCATCGCGCGTGACGGCGAGGTCGAGGAGATTCTGGTTGAGTAACCAGCGGCTGGTCATCGCCGTGCCGAAAGGCGCACTGTATGCAGAAACGGCGCGACGCCTTCGCGCCGCCGGCGTCGACGTGCCCGACCAGACCGGCCGGCGCCTGACCGTGATCACCAACGGCGGAGACGTGGAACTCTTGCTGCTGCGCCCCACCGACGTCCCGGCATACGTCGAGTTCGGCGCGGCGGATTGCGGTATCGTCGGGAAGGACGTGCTTTGGGAAACCGATCGGTCCGTGAGCGAGGTTTCCGATTTGGGTTACGGCGCTTGCAAATTGGTGGTTGCGGCGAGGCGAAGCGACCGCTACCACGACGGCGCGCGCTACCCGACGTTTCTTCGCGTGGCGACGAAATTCAAACGCTCCGCTCAAGCGTATTTTGCGGAGCGTGATTTGCCCTGCGAGATCATCGCTCTGCACGGGTCGGTCGAACTCAGCCCGCTCGTCGGCCTCGCGGACGTCATCGTCGATCTCGTGGCGACGGGAAATACGCTGCGCGAGCACGATATGGTCGTCGTGGACGAAATTGCGGCCTCCACCGCGCGGCTTGTCGTCAACCCAGTCCGGTTTCGCGCAAAATACGCGCTGCTGCGCGGTCTGGTCGAGCGCTTGGAGAAGACTCCCGCGTGAACGTCGATATCGTCAATGCTATCGATCGCCGCGCGCTCGCCGGCCTCTTCCGCGGCGGATGGGAGCCGCCGCCGGACGTGTCGGCCAAGGTGGCTCGGATTATCGCAGACGTGCGCGCGCGCGGAGATGCGGCGCTCGTCGAATATACCCGCCGGTTCGACGACCCGCACTACGACATCAGCAGATTGCGCGTGCCGATTCCCATGTTCGAGGGCGCGCGCGCACTCGTGCCGCACGAGATCGTCGAAGCGCTGGCGCTTGCGCGCGAGCGCGTCGAGAAGTTTCATCAGCGCCAACTTCACGGTGACCTCGAGTACACGGACGAGGACGGAACGCAATACGCGCTTCGGTATCGGCCGCTCGATTCGGTCGCAGCGTACGTACCCGGAGGTACTGCGGCGCTGCCCTCGTCGGTCATCATGAGCGTGGTGCCGGCAAAGATTGCCGGTGTCTCCCGCACGATCGTGCTGACGCCGCCGCAGCGTGACGGGCGCGTTGCGCCCGCGGTGATTTTCGCGTGCTGGCTTTGCGACGTCGACGAACTCTATGCCGTCGGGGGCGCCCAAGCCGTCGCCGCCGCTGCGTACGGAACGGAATCGATCACCCGCGTCGACAAGATCGTCGGGCCCGGCAACATGTGGGTCACCGAAGCCAAGCGTCAAGTGTACGGCGCGTGCGGCGTCGATGGTCTGGCCGGTCCGTCGGAAGTGCTCGTCGTCGCGGACGAGAGCGCAAAGCCCTTGCTGGTCGTCGGTGAACTGCTCGCGCAAGCCGAACACGATCCGATGGCGCGCGTCGCGGTCGTTTCGGAATCACGCGCGCTTCTAGACGCGTGTGCGCAAGAGCTCGCCGATATCGACGTGCAGGCGTTGCCGCGCGGCGACATCATCGCTTCCGTGCTCGAGCGAAACGCGTACCTCATCCATGCGACAAAGCGCAAGCACGTCTTTCGCGTAATCGAGCGTTTTTGCCCCGAACATCTGTCTTTGCAGGTGCAAGACCCGCAAGAATACCTGCCCCACATCAGGCGCGCCGGTGCGATCTTCGTCGGCGAAAACACGCCCGTCGCATGCGGCGACTACATCGCGGGAACCAATCACGTGCTGCCGACTTCCGGTGCGGCGCGTTTTTCTTCGGGTTTACATACGGACGACTTCATGCGCACCTTTAGCGTCGTGTGCAACAGTGCGCAGCGCATGGCGGAAGACGCCGCTATGCTCGTTGCGCTGGCTGAATTCGAAGGGTTGCCGCAGCACGCGCGCACGGCGTTGATGCGTAAGGCGGACAGTGGCGCCGTATAAGCTCGTTGCGTTCGACCTCGACGGAACGTTGCTGGGGGAAGAACTGCTGCTTCGGCCGCGCGTCCTGTCTGCCGTGCAAGAGATGCGCGAGCGCTGTATAGCGGGGTGCGTCGTAACGGGGCGCATGTACCAGGCCGCTTTGCCGTTCGTTCGGCAGCTGCAGTTTACCGCGCCCGTCGTGTGCTACCAGGGCGCGGCCGTGATCGACCCGCAGACCGACGACGTGCTCCAAGACGTGCCGCTGCCGAACGCGCAGGCGCTGGAGATTGAAGCATATGCTCGCGGCAATGGGCTGCACATTCAGCTCTACGCGAACGATCGCTATTATTGCGAGCAGCGAAACCGGTATTCGGACCTGTACGCGAAGATCTCCGGCGTCGAACCGGTCATCGTTCCTTCGCTCGCAGCGCAGTTCGAAAGCTGGGATGCTACGAAAGCCTGCATCATCGCCGAGCCGGAAGTCGTGGCCGAGCAGCTGCCTCGCGTACGAACTCTTTGCGGAGATCGCGCCTACGTGACGCGGAGTATTCCGTGGTTCATCGAAGTGATGAACGTCAACGTGAACAAAGGGAAATCGCTCGAGATCGTTGCGCGCCATTTGGACGTTCCGATGGAGCAAGTGCTGGCGGTGGGCGACTCGTGGAACGATGCGCCGCTGCTGCAAGCCGCCGGCTTCGGCGTAGCGATGGGTTCGGCACCGCCCGAACTGCGCGACATTGCCGACGCGGTCGTCGCAGACGTCGAAAACGACGGCGTCGCCGAAGCGATCGAACGGTACGTGCTTTCATGAGCGCGCAAAAACGCCGCCGCAAATCGCCCGGCGCACGATTGCGCCCGTTCTGGATGCTGTTCGTCGTGCTCGCCGTTGCCATAGGTGTCGGCCTCTACTACGCGGCCACATGGCCCGGCTTTTTCCCGCGCCAAGTGAGTGTGAGCGGCAACCGTATCGTGCCCACCCGGCAGATTCTTGCCCGCGCGCAAATCGAATCCGACACGAATTTGTGGCTGCAGAACATGGGAGCCGCAGCGCGGCGGATCGACGCGATTCCCTACGTGAAAGACGTAAGCATTCAGCGCATGCCGCCCGCGAACGCGCGCATCGTCGTGACCGAGCGCGTACCGTTCGCCGTCGTGCGGAACGGATCGCGCAGCGTGCTGGTCGATCACGACTTGCGCGTGTTGAAGGATGACGACGGCTCCGTCTCGGTGCCGCTGATCGTTGTGAAGACGGCAATACCGCCCGCGGGCGCGTTTATACGGGCCATATCCGTCCAGCGTCTTCGCAACGACGACGACGCGCTTACGCAGGCCCACGTTGCCGTGCGCGCACTGCGCTTCGATCGTTTCGACGATTTGGTGGCAACCACGCGTGGAGGCATTTCGCTGCTGCTCGGCGACGATGACGACCTGGCGAAGAAGACGCCGCTCATCGACCCGATCATTTCGCAAGTCAGCGCCGGCGGAAGACGATTGGCCGCGGTCGACTTACGAGCGCCGAATACGCCGGTCGTCGTTTACAAGCACTGAGCCTAGCGCGTCAGCTGCGACGCAATGAAGCTCAGCAGCAGGCCTTCGTTGCCGACGCGCTGCGCGAACGAAGCGCCGTGCCCGTGACCGCCGGTGCGATGCGTGAGTACCAGAACGGGTCGCTGCGAAGAAGTAGCCGCTTGAAGCGCAGCTCCGAACTTCCACGTTTGCCATGGCGGGACGCGCGGGTCGTTTTCGCTGGTGAGAAGCAGCACGGCGGGATACGCAACGCCTTTCTCGACGTGGTGGTACGGCGAGTACGCGTACAGCGCGCGGAATTGCGTTGGATCTTCGATCGAACCGTACTCCGGAACATTGTACGCGCCGTTTGGAAACAGATGGTTTCGCAGCGTGTCGTAAATGCCGGCGAAACCGACCACCGCGCGATATTCCTGCGGATGCTGCACGAGCGCTGCGCCGACGAGCAGTCCGCCGTTGCTGCCGCCCTCGATGCCCATGCGCCGCGGGTTCGTCCACTTCTCGCGGACGAGCGCTTGCGCGGCAGCATAAAAATCGTCGAACACGTTCTGCTTGTTCGTGAGCATGCCGCCGCGGTGCCACGCTTCACCGAATTCAGTACCGCCGCGCATGTTTGCGAAGGCGTAGATCCCGCCCAGTTCGAGCCACGCAAGGTTTGCGCCGAGGAAATGCGGCGCGGTCGAAATTCTGAAACCGCCGTACCCGGTGAGAATCGCGGGGGCGTTACCGTTCTGCGGGGTACCTGCAAGTGCAAGCACCGTGACCGGAACGCGCGTGCCGTCCTTCGAAACGGCGGTAAGTTCGTGAACGCGCACGCGCGCGTAAGCGTTCGAGGGAACCTTCAAGTCGTAGATGGTGCGCAGCGTGCCGTTTTGTCCGTCGTACGCCACCCAGCGCGACGCGGGGCCGGTCCAGCCGGAGTAGGCAATGATTGCCTGCGATTGTGAATCGTCGGAAGCGATGCCGTCGATGCCGATGCCGCTTTGCGGAAGCGCAACGACGCGAACGAGACGCCCGTTCGAGCTGTAATGCGCGATGCGCCAGCGCGTTCCCCACGACTGCGTAACGAGAAAACCGCCGCGCACGGGAGCGACGTCATGCATCGCCCAATCGGCGGCTGCAGGCACGATCGTCGTGAGTGTCCCGCCGCGTCCGACGCGTGCGATTCGCCCATTCGGGGAATTCGCCGTTGCAACGACGAGCAGCGAGCCGCCGGCGAACGCGCCGGAAACGATGCCGGCTTGGACGCCGACTGCGGGACGCCAGACTTGTGAAACGCGTTGGTACACACGTGCGAACGATCCGTCGCCGAAGTTCACCAGCGCTGCTGCTTGCCGCGCATCGCTTGAGGTGAGCAATTGGTACTCCGCAATCGGTGAAATCGCTCCGAGCAGAAGTCTGTCGGCGGTTTGCGGCGCTCCGATAACGTGATGATACAGCTGTATTCCGAACTGCGATCCGTTCGCGGGAAGGCGTCCGTATGTAAACCCGCGGCTGTCCGCGTCCCACGCAAGTGCCGGACCCGTTGTGCCGCCGCCTGCCGGCCCTAGTGCTTCACTCAAAAGCCGGCCTGAGGAATCGACGACGCGAATCGTCGCGGATTCACTGCCGCCCGACGACGTCGCGATTGCGACGAGCCGGCCGTTGGGCGCCGGCCAGACAAAATCGATGGAAACGGCTTGACCGATACGCGCGGGGTCGAGCAGCACGCGCGGCGTGCCGCTCGGCCACGGCTGCGCGACGAGCAGCGGCTGCGGCTGCGGAGGCGTTTCGCGCACGTAGAAGAGCATGTTGCCGGAAATGTGCGCGTCGCTTTGCTGCACGCCGGTGAGCGCGAGTTGCTGCACGCGGCGCACGATGCGCGCATTGCCGGAGTAGGCGTCGAGCACGCGCTCCGCACGTGCATTCTGCGCGTCAATCCACGCCTGCGTGCGCGCGCTGGTCGCGTTCTCCAAATAGCGGTACGGATCCGATACAGTCTGGCCGAAAAACACCGCCGTTGCCGCGAGCAGTGCCGTTAGACGGATCACTGCGGAATCTTCTCGTGATGGTTGGGATACGGCGGCGGGGCGTAGGTTGGAAGCGGATGCTCGCGCAGCATGCGCATCGCCGTTTCAACTGCGGCTTCGAGCTGCGGATCGTGGCCTTCGCGCGTCAACTTTGGATTCTGCTCCACTTCGACGTCGGGCGGAATGCCGTGGCCTTCCACTTCCCAATGCCCGTGTAAGCCGCCGATCGCAATGCGCGGCGCCGTAACGCTGCCGCCGTCGAGCAGCGCCGGATAGCCGCCGATACCTACGAGTCCGCCCCACGTGCGCACGCCGACGAGCGGCCCGATCTTCGCTTTGCGAAAATACCACGGCATCGCATCACCGCCGGAACCCGAATACTGGTTGATGATCATCACTTTCGGTCCGTATATGGCGAGCGGCGGATCGATCGTGACCTTGCCCTCGCGCGGCACGAGCATGCTCATCGGCTTGCGCGAAAGAATGTCGATGATGTAATCGGCGATTTGACCGCCGTGGTTGAAGCGCTCGTCGAGAATGACGCCCTGCTTGTCAACCTGCGAGAAGAAGTAGCGGTTGAAGTTCGTGAAACCGCCGTACGCCGTGTCCGGCAGATATACGTAACCGAGTTTACCGCCGCTCAGCCGATCGACTTCACGGCGATTATTGTCGATCCACGACAGATTGCGCAACGCGTGATCGCTCGCAAGCGGCGTAACGGTGAGGTCGCGCGAGTCCGTTCCGTCGGCATTGGCACCGACGGTGATGATGGTCTGTTTGCCTGCCGTTTCTTCGAACGCTTGAAAAACGTTGTCGTCCGCGTGCAGCGCACGCCCGTTGACCGCGAGCAGATACTCGCCCTGATGCACCGTCTCTCCGGGCTGCGTCAGGGGCGCTTGCATCTGCGGATTCCAATTCTCACCCTGATAGATCTTGGCGAATTGATACCGGCCGTTGCGAATGTCGTAATCCGCGCCGAGCAGCCCCGTGTTCACGTGCTGCATCGGCGGCTGCGTGCCGCCGCGCACGAACATGTGCCCCGTCGAAAGGTAGCTCAGCATCTGCTCGGTGAGGAACGTCAAGTCGTTTCGTGATCCCACGCCCGGAAGGAATTCGGCGAAGCGCCGCTGGGTTTGTACGATATTCAGTCCGCCGAAATGTTTGTCGTAGAAAAAGTCGCGTTCGATGCGCCACGTTTCGCGGTACATCTGCGCCCACTCGGCGCGCGGCTCCGTCCAGAGTTCCATGCCGCTGGTGTCCAGGACGCCTTCGCCCGGCTTGGCCGGCGCGTCGGTACCGACGATCGCCCAGTTCTTACCTTGGTTTATCAGCATCTTCTTGCCGTTGAACGACAGCGCGAACGCCATCACGTCCTGCGCGATCGGCATCGCTTTGCGCGAGCGCAAATCGAACTTGAGCACCGTCATCGGCGGCTGTTCGGGTTCAACGCTGGTGAGCGGCGCTTGCAGAAGATACACTTCGCCCGCATCACCCGTGCTCAGACCCACGTAGTTGGCGCCGGGAACGGGCAGTGCGACGATGCGCTGCAGCATGCCGGCGAAGTCGATCTTCACGTCGTGCGATGACTCGGCAGGCTCAGCATGGCGAGGGGACGGTTTCGGTGAGGGCGCCGCTTCCGGTTCGTCGCCGGTTTCGGGTTCGTCGCCGGTTTCCGGTTTGACGGGCGTGATCGCCGTATCTTGCAGCACCGCCGCGTAGAGGCTGCTGCTCGTCGGGTGCTCGTCGCTGGTCATGTCCAGGCCGTTCGCCGTGAGGCCCGTATTCGTGCTGGCCAGAAAGTACAGATACTTGCCGCTCTTGTCGAATGCCGGATTGCGGCTGTCGCTCATTCCGTCGGTAATCTGCGTCGAACGGCGATCTTCCAAGTTGTACACGAAGATTGCATTCAGAAAATTCGGCAGCTGATTGTTGTACGCGAGCCAGCGGCTGTCGGGCGACCAGCTTTCGTTGAACGTCGAGACGCCGAACGTTTCGTAGGGTGCGCTTGCGACGCGCACCGGTGCCGGATGGTCGATATCCAGATACCACAAGTTGCCGTGCTTGTCGGTGTACGCAATCTTCTTGCTGTCGGGCGACCACGTCGGCGAGTAGAAGAACGACGGTGACGGCAGCGGTATGACGCGTGCCGGCCGCAGGCCGCGTTGATCTTTGACGTGCAGCGCATACTCGCCGGATCGATCGGAGAAGTACGCAATCCATCGGCCGTTGGGCGACCATGCCGGATCGCGATCCGCGATCGCCGGCGTCTGCGTGATGTTTCGGACGTCGCCGTGTTCCGCCGGTACCGTAAAGATGTCGCCGTGCGCTTCGAAGATTGCGCGCACGCCGGTCGGGGAGATGGACGCGTTTTGAATTTGATCGCCGACCTTCAACCAATGCGGGCGGAGCTGCGGCATATCGGCGGCCATGCTTACGGGAACGGCGTGTTCGCCGCCGTTGAAATCGTAGACGTGCAGCGACCCGAGCTGCGTATAAACGATGCCGCCTGGTCCGGCGTTCGCGGAAAGTATATCGAAGCCGTCGTTACCGACGAGTCGACGAACCGCGTGCGTTCGGGTGTCGTAGGCGTAGAGCGTCGCCGGGCCTTCGCGGTCCGAGAGAAAGTACACGGTGTCTCCGACCCACATCGGATTGCGATCGTTCGAGTTCGAACGTGGGATTTTTACGATGCTGGAGTCGGACAAGTCGGCAATCCAAATCGGCGTCGTTTGACCGCCGCGATAGTTCTGCCACTGCGGTTCCCACTGCGAATTCGGCACGTATGCGATGTGCGTGCCGTCGGGGGAATACGAACCGTCCTCCGCCATGGACAGCGGAAGCGCTTTTGGAAAGCCGCCGCGCACCGGCACGGTGTAGAGCATGTTTTCGTCCGCGTAACTGTCGCGTCCGGATCGGAAGAGGACGCTCTTACCGTCGGGCGTCCACCCGACCGCGACGTCAGCTCCGGGATGGAACGTCAAACGGCGAGGTTCACCGCCCGTGGACGGAACGACGTACACGTCGAGATTTCCATCGTAGTTGCCCGTGAACGCGATCTGCGATCCGTCGGGAGAAAAATACGGAGCGCCTTCCAAATCGAATCCGGTGACCAAACGGTGAGCCGCGCCGCCGGATCGCGAAACGATCCAAACGTCGCCGCCCCATTCAAATGCGATCTGCGAGCGGCTGAGCGTGGGATTTTGAAAGATGTACGGTGTTTGCGCGCTTGCGGCGAAAGGGAATGCGAGAACGGCAAGCAGCAGTACGAAGGAACGAAAAAACGTTGCGCCCATGCCGGGGCGTTCAAGCGCTGTTCGGCTGCCCCTGCGTGCAATAAAAACGGCCTCGCCCTACTAGCGAGGCCGCTGCAACTGCCGTATCCGGCTTAGCCCTTCTTGGCGTAGACCGCGACCAGACCTTTGATGAGCGACATCATGATATGGTCGTTTGCCGCCACTTTGCTGAAGTCGACGTTGCTGCGATTGGTCGTCAGATTGGCCTCCATGCCGTTGTCCAATTTGACGAGAATATGTTTTGAATCGATAACCTTCTCGACGGTTGCGGTATAGGTGCCGTCGGGAATGAGTGTGGGATCGACGGTATTGCCGGCCGTCGCAACAGCCGGAGCGGCAGTGGCCGCTATGAGCGCAAGCAATGTAAGAAGTTTACGCACGTTGTCTCCGTTGGGCAGCCGAGATTAAAACGACGGGCCGGCACTCCACTGTGCCAGCTTCTAGCCTAAGATGATAGCGCAAGTGACCCCTGGTCTTCCAGTACCTGACGATTTTTTTCGCGGTCGCCCAGGGCCGCGCGGCCATTGCCGCCGACCTGGAATTGACCGACCAACTGCTGTAATTCCGAGGCCTCCGAGAGGACCTCTGCGGTCTGACCGGCCACGTCGGTGACGGCTGTGGCGTTCGCGCGGCCCAAGTCCGACGTGCGTCCAATGGTTTGTCCGAGGGACTCGACGGCAATCTGCTGCTCCGCAGAGGCCTGCGCAACCTGACCCGTGCGCGCCTCTATCTCCGAGACGCTTTCGAGAATCTGGTTCGACGTGATAGCCTGCTCACGCATCGTTGCCGCCGCCTCGTGGGTCATTGCGCCCATCTGTTCGCTCGCCTTGGCGAGTTCTTCGGACGCGCGTGCCTGCTCGGTGGTCGCGACGCTTATCTCGCTGACCAGCTGCGCCATCTCGGTGACGCGCTCGCTGATCGTCTCGATCATGTCGGTGACGGTGCGCGCGGAAACGGCGTTGTTCTGCACCAAGTTGTTCGCGCGCGCGGTGCGTTCCAGCACAGCGGTCGTGCGGCGTTGAATGTCCGCGACGAGCTGGCCGATTTGCTTGGTGGAGCTTGCGGAATTCTCGGCAAGTTTGCGCACCTCGTCGGCGACGACGGCGAAGCCGCGGCCGTGCTCGCCCGCGCGCGCGGCCTCGATTGCCGCGTTGAGCGCGAGCAGATTCGTTTGATCCGCAATCTCTTCGATGAGTCCGAGAATTTCGCCGATTTGGCGCGAGGCTTGGTCCAGGCTCTGCATCTCGGTGACGACGTCGGCGACGGTGTCGCTGATGCTCGTCATGCCCTTGGAGAGTTGCGCTACTTCGTTGCGCCCTTCGCGCACCTGCTTGTCGGTGCTCGTCGACTCTTCACGCACGCGCTGTGCGTTGCCCGCGACTTGCACGATGGACGCGGACATCTCTTGCGTGTTCGCCACGGCTTGCTCGACGACCGTGGCGAGATTGAGCAGATTTTGATCCATCTCTTGGATCGACGCCGTCATCTCTGCGACCGCACTCGAGATGTCCGTAACGCGACGCGCGACCTGCTCGGCATTGTCGGCGACGGTGCCCGACGTCGCGCGCACCGAGGTCGAGAAATCGGACGCTCTCGCGAGCGCGGCGAGCTCTTCGCTCACGCGCGCCTCGACTTGACGCGCCGTGTCATTCGTATGCGAACTGGCCGTCTGCACGGTCATGACGGCGTGCTGAATGGTAGAGATGATTTGCGAGAGACGATCGCCGAGCTGATCGACCGCGGAGCCGAGGCGTCCGAGCAAGTCGCGGCCGTCCCAGCCGACGCGCGCGGTGAGATCGCCGCGTCCCATCGATTCGAAGACGTTCAAACAGCGGCCCAGGCCGGCGTTCATGCTGCGGCGGAACCATCCCATCGCAAAGAGCGCGACGATCGTCGCGAGCACCGCGCCGGCGACGATGAGCACGAGAGCGAAGTTGCGTGCTTGAAGCAGCGCATTGAAACGAACGTCCGAATTGGTCTTGAGCGCATTGAGGAGCGCTTCACCGTCGGCGCTCTGCTGATCGAATCCGCCGGCGGCCATTCCTTGAATCTGCTTGAGCGCGTCGGCCTTTTTGCCTTGAGCGAGCAGTCCGACACCGGCCAGCGCTTGAAAATCGTACGCGCTCGCGCTGCCGCCGCTCACCGTTCCGCTCTTGTCGTCTTTCTTGCCGACGAATTTTTCGACGAGCGGTTTGATGGCGTCGTCGGTCGCGGTGAGGTCGCCCATCTTCCGCGCGTCCTCGGGGAACTGCGCGACCATCGCTTTCGCCTTGGCAAGCGATTCTGCGGCCTTCGACGGATCCGGATTCGTAGCCGCGTCGATGGAAGATGCACGCAGCGTGTCGGCGTCGGACGCGACCTTCACGTAAGCGAGTTCGCCGCGGATGATCGTGTCGTGCAGCACTTGGGCCTGCGTCGTGATGCCGTTCATCGACCAAATCGTCACGGGAATCGACAACGCGACGATGGCTATGACGATGAGAAAGGCCGAAGTGAGCCCGCGTTCCAGACTCGTGCGCTTTTGTTCCATATCCTGTTGTATGTCGGCCTTTTGGCCTAATTTTTGAGCGGAACGCTCAGGTTCGCTCCACCGCCGGCGTCGATGTGCGGCGCAGCAAAAGCGCCGCAGGAACGCCCGCGAACACGGCTGCCGCGACGACGACGGTAATCGCGGGTGCAAGCTCGGGCTTGGTGATCATGATGTAAAGCGCCGCGATCACTTCGAACAGCGAGAGAAACACCATATAGTTGAGAAGCCGGTCGCGCCGGCCGGCGTCGACCTCGGGCGTGATCGGACCCTCACCGGCGCTCGCCGCGAGCGCATGAAGCGCGTCAACCCTGCGGCCCGAGACTGCGGGGCCGATTATCGCCAGAACGATGGTGAGGCCGAAGACGATGTTGATCCATGCCGCGGTCCAGCCGAAGCCGCCCACGTAGATCATGCTGATGCCCATCGCAAGAAGCAGGAGAACGGACATCCCCATGACCGGCCCGACGATGGGCACGTTCAGCAGGGCCGCGCGTGCGTCGGACAGCGTCTGGGCGCGATGGACGCGCACGAGAGCGGCGATTTCGATCGAGAGCCCTACGAACAACCCGGCCACCGCGAGCACGTGAAAAAATAGGAGCGTTTGCAACATCGTCCGTTCCTCCACCGCTTAGATTACGCTCTCCACAACTTGCTCGCAAGGAGCGGCGCCGCCGCTCCATAACCTCCTCATAACCTTGCCAAGACCCGCTATCCGTAGTAGGGTTTTGCTAAGCCGTACACTATATATTGGGGAAACATTTTTCCGGCGCCCTCGGGGAGAGTTCATGCCGTCAACAATTTTCAGGCGCCCTAAAACACCGGGGGCCCCGCTTCGCGGGGGGCGGCGGAGCCAGGCGGAGCGCCTTTGAAATTGAAGCAAGAGACCGTTGCCGGGCTCGACATCGGGACGACCAAGACCTGTGCGGTGGTCGCCGCCGGCGGGCCGAACGGCCTCGAAATCATCGGCTACGGTGAGGCCCCGTCGTTGGGCATGCGCAAGGGCGTCGTGACCGATCTCGACGAGACGATCAAATCGATAGAGGCGGCGACGGAAAAGGCGGAACGCATGGCGGGCGTCCACATCCAGGACGTCTACGTCGCTATCACCGGTGAACACATCCGCAGCACGAACAACCGCGCCGTCGTTGCCGTGCAAAGCGACGATCGTGAAGTGGGCCTGAGCGACGTGCGCCGCGTTATCGACGCAAGCAAAATCATCAATCTTCCGGCGGACCGGCAGATCATTCACGCGCTGCCGCGTTATTTCACCGTCGACGGTCAAGACGGCGTCGAGGATCCGGTCGGCATGGCCGGCGGCCGTTTGGAAGTCGACACGCACATCATCACCGGCGGAACGACGTTCATCACGAACGTACTCAAATGCGTGCACCGTGCGGGACTGGAGTCCGCCGGACTCGTGTTCGAACCGCTCGCGAGTTCCGCGTCGACACTGCTTTCGGAAGAGCGGCAAGTCGGCGTCGTTCTGCTCGACATCGGCGGGGGAACGACGGATATCGCGGTGTATTCGAACGGCGGCGCAATCTACACGTCGACGATTCCGGTCGGCGGCAACATCTTGACGAACGACATCTCGCTCGGCTTGAAAACCACGAGCGCGGAAGCCGAGCAAATCAAACGCGCGTACGGATCGGGCGCTGAAAACGGCGCAACGCAGAACTTTCCCGTAAAGACGCTCGACGGACGCAGTACGAAAGATGCGACGACTGCGCAGTTGCGCCAGATCGTCGTGCCGCGCGTCGTGGAAATGTTCCGCATGGCGAAATCGAAGATCATCGAAAACGTGCCGCGCGATTTGGTGCTCGGCGAAGTCGTCGTCACCGGCGGCGGCGCGCGTCTGCTCGGCATCGAACCGCTCGCCGAAGAAGTTTTCGGGCTGCCGGTGCGCGTGGGATTGCCGAGCGCAATCGCCGGGCTCACCGACGCGCTCAAGCAACCGGAATATGCAACGGCGATCGGTCTGGTATTATTCGGGCCGACCGGCGGCATCGAGCATCGCGAACACGTCAAACGCAGTCCGTCGGTCTTCAGCAAGATTCGCTCGTGGCTCGGCGACCTGTGGAACTAAATTCTGAATCTGAGCAACCCTCACTGTTTATGGAGGAAATCCTGACCATGGCTGATGCGAAGCGCTACGTCCCGGAACATGCCGCAACGATCAAAGTGATCGGTGTCGGCGGCGGCGGTTGCAACGCGGTGAACCGCATGATCGATGCCGGCCTGTCCGGCGTCGACTTTTTCGCGGTCAACTCGGACGTGCAAGCGCTGCGCAATTCCATGACCGAGAATACCGTGCAGATCGGCAGCAATCTGACTCGCGGGCTCGGAGCGGGAGCGAATCCGACGCTCGCGCGCGAAGCTGCGGAAGATTCGCGCGAAGACCTCGCGATGATCATCGACGGCGCCGATTTGGTGTTCATCACCGCCGGCATGGGCGGCGGAACCGGAACCGGCGCGGCGCCGGTGATTGCGGAAATCGCGCGCGAAACCGGCGCGCTGACGATTGCCGTCGTTACCAAACCGTTTGCGTTCGAAGGGCGCAAACGCATGCAAGCCGCCGAGCACGGCATCGCGGAGCTCGAAGCGAAAGTGGACACGCTGATTACGATCCCGAACGAGCGGATTCTGCAAGTCATCGAGAAGCGCACGCCGCTCAACGAGGCGTTCTCGTACGCCGACGACGTGCTGCGGCAAGGCATTCAGGGCATATCCGATCTGATCACGCAGCCCGGCTTGATCAACCTCGATTTTGCCGACGTGAAGACGATCATGACCGACGCGGGAAGCGCGATGATGGGCATCGGCGAGGGAAGCGGCGAGCACCGCGCGGCCGACGCCGCACAGAAAGCAATCGCGTCGCCGCTGCTCGAGACGACGATCGAGGGCGCGCGCGGCGTGATCTTCAACATCACCGGCGGCCCGGACATGGCGATGTACGAAGTGAACGAAGCGGCGGAAATGATCAGCCGCGCGGTGGACAACGACGCGCAGATCATCTTCGGCGCGAGCGTCGATCCGACGATGAGCGGCAAAGTCCGCGTGACCGTTTTGGCGGCCGGTTTCGGCACGTCGCGCAGTTATACGCGCGCGAGCACGTCCTTCAACTTCGCCGACGCTAAGATCGACGCGGTCGCGCCGCTGAACATGGACGATATCGAGGTACCCGCTTTCTTGCGGTACCGCGGTTAACATTCGCACGTCGAGTTGCAGCCTGAACGCGCCCCGGAATTTGCCGGGGCGCGTTTTTTCGGGAATGAAGGAGCAACCCGAGCCGCGGCGGGTACATTCATCGAGATGAAGTACGGTCGGTGGCTTTCACCCGCGCTTGCACTGGCTTGCGTGATTCTGCTCGGCAACGCGGCGCTCGCCAAACCCATCAACATCAGGCAGCGCGCCGAGTACGATTACGCGGAAGCGCTACGCAGCCATATCAAGCACGTCGTCGTCATCATTCAAGAGAACCGCAGCTTCGACAACATGTTTCACGGTTTTCCGGGTGCGGATACCGTCGACTACGGCCTGAGTCCTCATGGACGCGTAAGGCTGCATCCGGTGAGTCTGGGCTACCCGGCCGACGTCGACCACCAGCATCGAGCGTTCGTGCAAGAATATGACGACGGACGCATGGACGGCTGGGATCGCGTCGACACGCTTCCTCAGCAAAATCCGGATTTTCCGTACGCATACGTGCCGGAGGGCGAGATTCAGCCGTATTGGCAAATGGCTGAAGACTATACGCTCGCGGATCGTATGTTTCAATCGAACACGGGCCCGACGTTTCCCGCGCATTTGTACCTCATCGCCGGTCAGTCGGATTTCGCCGCCAACAATCCGAACGAATTGGAGACCTCACGCTTTGCGTGGGGTTGTGATTCGCCCCTCACGGCACGTGTAACGATGATCGCTCCCGACGGCAAGGAAGTTCCCGGCCCGTGGCCGTGTTACAACTTCGAAACCCTTGCGGACGTGGCGATGCCGCTTGGCGTCACGTGGCGGTATTACGCGCCTGGGTTGGATGAACTCGGCAATATCTGGTCCGCGTTCGATGCGATACGGCACATTCGCTACTCGCCGTACTGGGGCAACGTCGTGTCGCCGGAAACCGAGGTTTTGCGCGACGCGCGCCGCGCAGATCTTCCGAACATCACGTGGGTCGTTCCGACCGCGCGCAATTCCGATCATCCATTTCCGGTCTCACGCAGTCCGCGCGATCTCGGCATCGAGGGTGCCGTGTACGGTCCGGAGTGGGTTGCGTCGATCGTCAACTCGATAGGGCATAGTCCGCTGTGGAGTTCGACGGCGATTATCGTCGTGTGGGACGATTGGGGCGGCTGGTACGATCACGTCAAACCACCGCAATTGGATCGGATGGGTTTGGGATTTCGCGTCCCGATGATCGTCATCTCGCCGTGGGCGAAACGCCATTACGTTTCGCACGTGCAGCACGAGTTCGGCAGCATCGTGAAGTTCATGGAGACGGCATTCGATTTGCCGTCACTGCACACGACCGACGACCGTTCCGACGCGCTGCGCGATTGCTTCGATTTCTCGCAGCAGCCGGGGCGTTTCGAGCGGATCAACGTGCTGCGGCAAGCGGCGTTCTTCGAGGATCAGCCGGACGACGGGCCGCCGGACACGGACTTTTAGTGCGTGTCGGCCGTTGCGTCGTGCGCGCCGCGGATGTGCGCGAGCGGAATCGCGGCTAACGTTCCGCCTCGGCTTCCGATGATGAGCGTCTGACCCGCAACGATGGGCGAGGCAACGTTAAACGGCGTGCGCATGTCCTTCGAACCGAGGATGGCGCCGTTGGACGCGTCGACAGCCCACAAATAGCCGGAAAGATCGCCGAAATACAGCGTGCCGCCTGCATCCACGATGCCGCCCAAAACGGGTGCGTGGGTGTGCATGATCCACTTCACTTTGCCGGTTTTCGGATCGATGGCATGCATCGCGGACGCGAGCGAACTTCCCATGTAGAGCGTGCCGTCCGCAAGCAGCGGAATAGAGGCCTCATTTCGCTTCGGCAGCTCGCCGCTTTCGAGCTGCGTATCCCAAACGCGCTTCCCGGTTTTTGCGTCGATCGCGTACGCGCGAAAGATTGCCTGACGCTCCGTTTGTACCGGCGTTGCGGCGCTGGGGGGCATGACGTAGTTGCAGAAGATGAGCGGGCCGTCCGTTACCGGCGGGCAATCGCCGATCCCGGAAGCAAGCGGCGAGAACGATGATTTCCAAACGACCGACCCGTCTTTCGCGTTCAACATCCAAACCGCGTTTGCGTCGATGCCGCTGGTGACGAAACGTCCACCGGACATCGGGAGCGCGGCGACCATCGAAGCGATTGAGTGTAAGTTGCGATCGTAGAATACGCGTCCGCTTGCGGGATCGATGCCCATGACGTGTCCGGCACCGTTGTGATGCACGAGAATGCCGTCGATGATCGCGGGTGTCGGCATCCCGCTGCCGGGCAGCGGCACTTTCCATATCACTGCGCCGGTGCGGCGATCGAGCGCGATGAGCGCGCTCGGCGGTTTTCCGACGCGAATCGGATGCGACGGTGAAGACCCCTGCGGGCTGTTCTCATCGCCTTCGCCGACGATGACTGCGTTGCCGTACACAATGGGTGCCGACATGATCGGATTCGACGCGTGATAACTCCACAACGTTTTGCCGCTCTGCGGATCGATGGCGCTCACTACGCCGTTATTGTTTCCGACGTAGAGCACGCCGCCGGAAAGCGTTGGGCTAGACGAAAACGGGCCGCCGGTTTTTTTCGTCCACGACGCTTGCAAGTTGCCCGCGAGGGCGACGTTATTTCCGTCTTGCAGACGAAACTGCGTCCACTGTGCCGGCGCGTTTACGGGTAAGGTCGCGGCGCGAACGATCGCAAGCAGCGCAAAGAGCGAGCAAGCGCTTCCTACCGTCGCGGCAACCAAACGCGCCATCATGCGGCATATCTACCCTGGTAACCTGAGAAAACCATAAAAATGTCCGGACAGTGTGAAGACTGCGCAGAGCCACGCTCCCCCGAAGAGCGCGCCGCCCGCAACGTCGCTCAAGTAATGCGCGCCCAGCGCCAAACGTGACCACATGATGCCCAGTCCCCAGAGTGCGAGCAGCGCGGCAGCGAGCGCTGCTGCCCACGACGCCGGGATTTCGTGCGCGGCGATGACGGCCCAGCCGGTGAAGAAGACAATTGCCGTTGCCGAATGTCCGCTTGGATACGAATGACCAGCTTCGCGCCCGACGAGCCAGTAGTCGGGGCGCAGTCGCCTGAAGCGCGTTTTCGCAAATTCGACAATCATCTGCGAGACGATCTGCGAGAGCGTCATCATCAGCGGCATTACGAGCGACATCCGCAATGCGGCGAACGTCGCGATAGATAAAATGCAGAAAGCGGTCATCGCCGGGCTGCGTCCGGACAGCGCGAACAGCACCGCAATCGGCGTGAACTGGCCGCGAAAAAAGACGGCCTTCGCATCGATACGGCTGAGCGGCCGCTTCGACACGCGCAGACCGATGAACACGAAAAGCGCAAACAGCACGATCGCGACGGCGGCAAGCGGCAGCGCGCGCGTCACGGCGCCGTTTGCCGGTCGGACGGGACGAGCACGCGCAGCGCCTTCGGGGCGATGCGAAACGTCGCGGGCGTCTTTCCGAGCGCGTGTCCGTCGATGTTGAGCGGCTGCTTCGGCTTGGTTTTTAGCGAGATTTTTGGCGCCGAAAAGTAGTGCGCGCGATCGAGTTGCGTGTGATCGCCGCGCAGAAGCGCAGCGTTGGTTTCGATGACGTCACGCGATCTTTCGCCTGCAGCGGCAAAAAACGCAAGTTCACCGCTGCGAAGCGATGCTTGGGGCGTTACCGGTTGCCAACCGAAATATCTGCCGCTGGCGATGATGGCCTGGTGCGTGACGATTTTGAAGCGCTGCTTCTTCGATTTCACCCGGAGCTCGAACGGTTTGTCGTGCAAAAGCGAGCGGACCGCGGCAACAGCGTACGCAACGGGTCCGAGCACGCGTTTGAGCGCACGCGGCGTGCGATTTGCCGCGTCGGCGAGAAGTCCGATCGACGCGAAGTTTGCAAAGTACGTGCCGTTCACGATGCCGACGTCGACGCGGATTTCCCTACCATGTGCAATTGTCTCGATCGCCGCGCCGAGATCGTCTTTGATGCCCAAACTGTACGCAAAACTGTTGCCGGTTCCGGCCGGAACAACGGCTAGCGTGCTATCCGTATGCGCGAGTTCCGCGACCGCCGCGGTTTGGGTTCCGTCGCCGCCGACGACGACGATGAGCTTTGCGCCGGATTTCATGGCAGCGCGAATGCGTTTCTTGAGCGCCTTGCGCCGGCGTACCATGTGCGCCTCGACGATGCGCACGCCGTGTTGTGGTAATTCGTGTTGCAAACGCTGGTAGTACGCCAAGCCGTGGCGCGAACTAAGCCTGCAGACAATTGTCGCATCCCGCATAGTCGCCGTATTCCCGCTGACTAGCTGCAAATTGCACCTATGTTGCGTCCAAAAAATTGACTCATGTACATGTTGTCTCCGAATTATTTCCAAACTATTGACAACGTATGGTAAAAAATGGCTATCGGCGTTGGGCCTTTAGCACCAGCCAATTTTTGCTGTCGAAGCCGTTAGGGGAGCGGGTGTGACTGCAGCGGGTTATCGCATTTTCGACTCGATTGACTTCGCGTCCACTTCACCGGATGCAGAAGCGCTCCGCCGCGTACCGCGTGCGCTCGCGTTGCGTCACGACGTGTTGTCGCTTTCGAGCGAAGGCAATCAATTGACGATTTTACTTCCTGACGAAAGCGATCGCGACGTGATCGACCGCATTCGCCTCGTTACGGGCATGCACGTTAACGCGATTCGTGCGCCGCGCGATATCATTCGCGCGAAACTGTCGGCAGTCTATGCAGAGAGCGAAAGCGTCTCCGTACAGCACCTGTTGCACCGCGGAGATGAGGCTCCTGCGGTGCGGGCGCTCGACGAGATTCACGATACGGCAATACGGCGCGACGCTTCGGACATTCACGTGGAGCCGACGAAAAGCGGCGGACGAGTGCGCCAGCGCGTGGACGGCATTCTGGTCGAATCGAAGACGCTGACGGCCGACGTCTACGGACAGGTTGTCTCTCGCATGAAATTGCTCGCCGGCATGGATATCGCGGATCGCCGGCAGCCCCAGGATGGACGCTACGCAATCGAGCGCGCAGGCCGATCGATAGACGCGCGGGTCAGTTCGATGCCGACGCTGCTTGGTGAAAAGCTGGTGGTACGTCTGCTCGATCACCATGTGCGCATTCCAACCCTGGAATCCCTCGGCATGCCGCAGCGCACGCTGCCGCGATTTCGTCGTGTCGTGCACGCGCCGCACGGATTTGTCGTCGTATGCGGGCCGACGGGGAGCGGAAAAACGACGACGCTGTATGCCGCGATGGCCGAACGCAATTTGGAGTCGCAGAATTTGTGCAGTGTCGAAGATCCGGTCGAAGTGCGAATTCCCGGCGTTGCGCAGGTGCAAGTGAACGCGCGCGCAGGCGTGACGTTCGCCTCGGCACTGCGCGCATTTTTGAGGCAAGACCCGAACGTCATCATGGTGGGCGAAATGCGCGATGAAGAAACCGCCGGAGTCGCCGCTTCCGCATCACTGAGTGGACAACTCGTCTTTACGACGCTGCACAGCAACGACGCGCCGAAGGCGATCGACCGTCTCATCGAACTGGGCGTAGCGCGCCACACGATAGCAGCGGGACTGTCAGCCATCGTCGCCCAGCGCTTGGTTCGCCGGCTTTGCGAGAGTTGCCGAACGGGGTTCGAAGTCGACGACCCGCTTGCGCGCGAGTTCGGCATGCGCGCCGGCGTGCACGCCTACCGTGCGGGTGGCTGTCGCGCGTGTAACGGCACCGGTTACGCCGGGCGCATTGCGATCTTCGAGTCCGTGTTCATCGACGATACGATGCGCCGCTGCATCGCGGACGGCAGGCCCAGCGTGTCGTTCGCGGATCTTGCGCGTGAAAGCGGATACGAACCGATGCTGGCGCACGGGATACGGCGCATCATGGACGGTGAAACGACGCTCGACGAATTGCGTCGAGTGCTCGTCGTTGAAGGCGCCGCATGACGGCTGCGCTCGGGCCTGTGCGGCTCAGCGAAGTGCTCCGCATCGCGCGGTTGCGCAATGCATCCGATGTGCATCTCGGAGCCGGTTTTCCGCCGGTGCTGCGCGTCGACGGTGCGTTGGAAACGCAGCAAACACTTCTACCGACGCGCGAGGAAGTCGACGCCGTTGCTGCATCGCTACTCGGTGAAACTGCGCGCGAAATGCTTGCGCGCGCAGGTGACGTGACGATCAGCAAGCACGTGGAAGACGTCGGACGCATACGGGTACATGCCTATCGCTCGGCTAACGGCACCTCGCTCGCGATTCGTTTGCTGGCTTGCGGCGTGCCGAGTTTGGAGTCGCTGCATCTGCCGCCCGTCGTCGCGTCGTTTGCAGAGCGGCCGCACGGGCTCGTGATTTTCGCGGGCCCTACCGGAAGCGGCAAGTCCACCGCGCTCGCGTCAATCGTCGACCGCATCAACCGCGGGCAAGCGCGCCACGTGATAACCATCGAGGATCCCATCGAGTACGAGCACCGCTCGAATCGAAGCGTCGTGAGCCAACGCGAGCTGGGCCGCGACGTTTCTACGTATGCAGACGCCGTTCGCGGAGCGCTTCGCAGTGACCCGGACGTCGTTCTAATCGGCGAAATGCGCGACGCGGACACCATGCGCGCGGCATTGAACGCGGCTGAAACGGGACATTTGATTCTCACGACACTCCATACCGGCGATGCGGCGGAAACCGTCGATCGCATCGTGGGCGTATTCGACGGCGACAAACACGAGCAGATTCGGATGCAGCTGGCTCAAACGCTCGTAGCAGTCGTGTGCATGCGGTTGTTGCCGCGCGCAAGCGGACAAGGGCGCCGGTGCGCAGCGGAAGTACTCGTCGCGAACGACGCCGTGCGGAACGTCATTCGCGACGGCAAGACGCACCAAATCCGCAATATCATTTCTACGAGCCGCCAATCCGGAATGCAGACGCTCGAGGCGCATCTTTCGGAACTGGTCGCGCGCCGCGAGATATTGCTCGATCATGCGCGCTTGGCTACTGAGCGGCCGGACGAGCTGCGCCCATCAGATCGGACGCTGACCTAAACTGATGCCGTCGCTCTATTACTACACGGCGCGCGACGTGCAGGGCGCCTTCGTTCGTGGTTCGATTGAGGCGAGCACAAGCTCGGCTGCTTTGTCCAGCCTGCGTACGCGCGCGCTTTACGTCACCTCCCTGGAAAGCGCAGCCGGCGCGCGCGGCACGATTGCCGCTGCGCTCCAGATTGGCAGCATTTCGCGCAAAAGTTTGGTCGCGTTTTTCCGCTCCTTCGCAACGCTCATTCGCGCGGGCGTGCCGATGCGGCGTTCACTCGACGTCACGATCGAAGAGTGCGGCGACGCGCGTTTACGTGAGGCCCTGCGATCCGTCGTATGCGACATCGAGAACGGCTTGGCACTTAGCGACGCCATGGCACGGCATCCAAAAGAGTTTCCACGGTTGTTCGTCGCGATGATACGCGCGGGTGAGCTCGGAGGGGTGCTCGACGACGTGCTGGAGCGAATAGCCGGCCTGGTCGAGCGGGACCACGCTGCACGTAAACGGGTGGCGGCGGCGCTTACGTATCCCGCTATCGTTGCGTCTGCGGCGGTTGCGCTCGTTCTTTTCCTCATCACCACCATCGTGCCGATGTTCCGGCAGATGTACGAGCAAATGCACGTTCCGCTGCCTGCAATCACAGCTGGGTTGATAATGCTTGGCACGTCGCTGCGCTCGCCCATCGTATGGATTGCCTTCGCTCTTGTAGTCCTGGCGCTGACGTTATCGTTGATCAGATTGCGCAATTCCGAACATGGGGCGCTGATGATCGAATCCGTTGTGCATTCGTTGCCGATCGCGGGAGCGATTGCGCGTAAGTCCACAATCGCGCGCTTTGCGCGCATGCTGGGGACACTGCTTCGCTCCGGCGTCGGTCTGATTGCAGCGCTCGAGGTGGTAACCGACGTAATCACGAGCGCGCGCTTCCGGCAGAGCATCAGCGATTTGCTTAAGGCGCTGCGCGAGGGTGCGACGGTGTCCGATCCGCTTGCGGCCACCGGGCTCTACGAGCCAATGTTCGTGCAGATGCTGCGAGTCGGGGAAGAAACGGGCGCACTCGACGCGATGCTGCTGCGTATTGCGGAGTACTACGACCTCGACGTCGAGACGTCGCTGACCGCGCTCGGTTCCATGCTGGAGCCTGCCATGATCTTGGGCTTGGGCGGCGCCGTCGGGTTTATCGTTGCTGCAGTCTTCATACCACTCTACACGTTGATTGGAAACATCAAATGATCGCATCGGGCGCAGAGCTGGAATTCTGGCTGAACGAACGTACGAAAGAGAACCGGGATCGTCTGTTTGCGCGTTATCAGGTCTTGTGCGCGCGCGCGGCACGAAAGTTTCGGCGGAGCGGTATCGATCGCGCCGATTTGGAGCAGATTGCCGCAATCGGACTCATCAAGGCGTGCGATCGATACGACGGACGGCTTAAGACGCCGTTCGAGGCTTTTTCTTGGCTGTTCATCGTCGGGGAATTGATGCACTACGTACGCGACCAAGAGCGGCTCGTGCGCGTTCCGCGGCGCGTCCGCGAGCTGGAACGTCGCTACCAGCAAGCACACGATGCTTTCGTTGCGGAGCATCACCGCGAAGCCTCGATGTACGAGGTGGCGCGTGCGATGCAGCTCACGCTGCGAGAACTGGAAGAACTGTGTGTATACCGGGCACGCTGCGTTACCGAGTCGCTGGATGCACTGAAACCGCACCAGTTGCAGCCGTACAGCTACACGCTTGAAGAGCGCGAGGATAGCCTGCTGGCGGAGGCGGCGCTTGCGTGCCTTACGCAAACGGAGCGCGCGATTATCTTGGCTTTGTACGCGAAGGGCTACAGCCAGGTGGAGGTGTCCGAGCGGATGGGGTATTCGCGGCGGCATGTCTCGCGGCTGCACCGCGCGGCGCTTCGAAAGATGCAGCCGATTTGGGGCGGCCCGGAAGTCCCACAAATCGCGCAACTGGGCACTTGCCAATGAACACGGCTCCTTGGAGAACACATGAAGCAGCAGCAGCGCGGTTTTACGCTCCTGGAAATGATGGTCGTCGTTGCAATCATCGCGATCCTGGCGGCAATTTTGATTCCGAACTTCACCCATGCGCGCGCTCAGGCGGCAACGTCGGCCTGCATGAGCAATCTCAAGAGTATCGCGACGGCGATGGAGCTGTACTACACGGATAACCAGTCCTACCCCACGGCCAACGATGCCGACATCGCAACACTTGGGCTCGGCACCTACATGGGCAATCAAAAACCGGTCGATCCGGCTGGAACGGGTGCGTACAAGGTTACTTCAAACGAAACCGGCGGCGTCTGGTCCTATCAGATTTGGTGTCCGGGGGCGCACGATCCGACCACACTTACCGCGATTGCGAACGGAAACACGACCAACACGACAATCGAATACGACAGTGCGCAAGGGATGAAAACGTCGAGCGGGCAGGGTGTGCCCTAGATGTTCGACCCCATCTCGCAAGGGCTCGCCGCGGTGAGCACGCGGAATGCATACGCGCCCGCGCTGATCTTCGCAGCCGGTGCCGTAACGAGCGTCGGCCCGTGTGTCGCGCCGCGTTTCATTGCCGTCGCGGGGCTGGCGGCCGGTAAATCACGCAAAGACACCATTCTCCTCGCATGCGCTTTCGTGGCCGGATTGACCGCGACGTATGCGGCATTCGGCGCGGTATCTTCGCTGCTTGGGCGGGCAACGCAGTTTTCGACGTACACGTACATTGGAGTTGCAATCGCGCTGGCTTTGGGCGGCGTTGCGACACTCTGGCGTGAAGAGCGGACGTGCCGGCACGTGCACGAGCGGGCGGCTAGCGTGAGTGCGGGGGGCGCTCTACTCCTCGGCGCGTCGTTCGCACTCGTACTCTCTCCCTGTTGTACGCCGGTCGTCCTCGGAATTCTGGCGTACACAGCATCGGCTGGAAGCGCCGCGTACGCCAGCGCGCTCCTCGCATCGTACGCCGTGGGTCACGCGCTGCCGATTGCCGCAGTCGCTATGGGTATGCACAAAGTCACGAGTTTACTGCAGCGCCACTCGGTACGACAGGCCGCCGCAGTCGTCGGCGGGACGCTCATGCTCGGACTCGCCGGCTTTTACGCGGTACTGGCATGAGCCGGGAGATTCCACGTCCGCGGCGGTTCGTCATCGCAGCATTGGCGTTGATCGGCGCCGCAGTGTTGTTCCGCGCGCAAATTGCGCAAGCGTTGATCATCCGCGGCGACGACTATATGTATCGCGGGAATCGGGCCGCCGCGCTCGAGCGCTATGGACGGGCGCTTTGGATTCTGCCGTCGTCGCAGACTGCTGCCGACCGCTATGTGTTCGTCAGCATGGAGCGGCAGACGCCCCAAGCGCGGCACGCTGCATTACTCGTCGCAAATCGATATCTTTCGGCATGTCCGCATGACGCGGTGCTCCTTTCGGATCGCGCGCTCTGGTATTTGCACGCGCGCCGATATACTGATGCGCAGCGCGATTTCACTGCTGCTGCGGATGCGACGCATTCGGTCACGGATTATCTGTTTGCCGGCTACGCTGCGGAACACGCTCGCAATCACCGAGCAGCCGTGCGGCTCTGGAAGTCTGCGCTGCTAGCGCGGCCGGGATACCGTCCGGCAGTTATCGCTCTTGCGGAGCATCGCCAATGACGCACGTCTTGTTGTGCGCATGCATCGTGCTTTGCGTGAACTGCGCATACATTCTCGCAGCGTATGCTGCAGCTGCGCGATACGGCATCCCCCTTTCTTTCCGAGGCGGCGGCGCGGCGGTGCTGGCCCTGGGAACCGCCGTCGAGATGGCAGCGATGCAGCATACGGATGCGCGCACGTTCGGCATGATGCTCATCGCCTTCGGTGCGGTCGTCGTGTCTGCGGCTTGCGATGCCGCGTGCGGGTATGTCTTTGATGCCTTAACTATGCCCTGTGCAGCGATCATGTTCGGCATTGCCGGCGTATTCGGAACGCTCAACCCGTTTCTTCTGGGCGTCGCTGCTTGCGGAGGATCGCTGGCGTTTCTGCATCTCATTACGCGCGGCCGCGGCCTTGGACTGGGCGACGTGAAATTGGCGTGCTGCATCGGCGGCGCTGCGGGCGCGCTCGGCGGAATAGAGGCGCTCGGCATTGCATTCGTGCTGGGCGGCGCGTACGCGTCCATTTTGCTGGTGCTCAAACGCGCGCAGCGAGGTCAGGAACTTCGCTTTGCGCCTTACATGGCCGCCGGCATGGCAGTCGTCGCATTGCACGGAGTGTTCTCATGACCGCGCACACACTGCCGCTCGGCGTCGACATCGGTACGACTCGCGTGCGCGTCGTCGAAGCGGAATGCACCGCGCAGGGACCTCGAATCCGTGCCGTGGCGGTTCGGGACGTGTCGAGCGGATCTTCGAGTTCCGGCGCGCTCGAGCACCCTGAATACGTTGCGGCGCTCATCGAGGATGCGCTGCACGAGCTTGGAACCTCGCAGCGCAAGTGCGTCGGTGCGATCGGCGAACCCGACGCCCTTCTGCGTCCGCTAAGGTTTCCAAAGATGACCAGCATCGAACGTGAGCGAGCCGCTCGGTTTGAAGCGCAGCGGTTCGTCGAATATCCGGTGGACGAGGCCGTGATCCGCGTTCACGCGATGGATGCATCAGCCGGTCTGTGGGCGCTCGGCATTGCACGGGAGTCCGCCGTCATGACGCGCGTAGGCGCGCTTCGGGCCGCCGGTCTGAAGCCCATCGCGATGGATCATGAAGCGTGCGCGCTGGCCCGAGCATTGCCTGGTTTCGATGCGATTGTCGATCTCGGACATCAGCGAGCGAGCTTGCACGTCTTCAATCGAGAAACGCCGATTACGCTGCAAGCGTACAATGGCGGAGCAGATATTACGCGTGCGATCGAACGCGAGCTCTCGCTCGACGTGCAAACGGCGGAGAAACGGAAGCGCATTCTGGGTACGGCAGGCGCCGGAGAACGTGCGCGCGCCGCGTTGACGTCGGATATCGCCTCGCTCATTCACACGGCGCGTGCGACCCATGCGGTGAGCAGGATCGCGCTGGTCGGAAACGCGGCGCGGCTTGCGGGTTTCGAAATAGATCTGGAATCTGCCACGGGAGCGCTGTGCGAGACGCCGGTCAGCGAAGCACTGCGCGGACCGAGTTATCCCGACGACGTGATTCGTTCGAGTGCACCGGACTGGACGCTGGCGGCCGGGCTCGCACTTTGGAGCATCAACTAGTGCGTTTCGATTATCTGCACTCGCCCAAACCGATGCTCGTCGCCCGCATCTTGGAGGTACGCGTTCCGGAGCGATTCCACAGCGCGCTCTTCGCACTTGCCGGAGCGCTCGCGGTCGTTGCCGGTGCCTGGGGAATCGACGCGTATCGTCTGCGCGAAGCACTACGCATACAGGCGGTCTATCAGCAGCATTTCGACCAGGCCGATAGCGCTTTGAAACAGACCGACGTTTACTACGGCCGCGTGAGGACGATCGTCGACCTCGATCGTCGCGTACGCGAGATCGCGGCTTCGGGCGATTCGGACGCGCGCACGCTCGCGGAAATTGCGAACGGCTTGCCGCAGCACGCATGGCTTACGGGCATTTCGCATGATGCCGGCGGCCTGGCGCTGGACGGTCGCGCGAAAGATCTTTCGGTCGTGAGCCGAGTGATATACGGTTTGATGCAGACCAGAGACTTACGCAGCCCCTCGCTCGTCAGCGTTGCGGCTGACAACGAGCACGGCCTCTATGCCGGCATGAAGTACGAGATTCACGTCGACGGAGCGGCGCAATGAAACTCGAAATGCGTTTTCGCGCCGGTGACGACGTTCGCGCACTCTGGCTGCTCGCGATCGGTGTGCTGCTTTGCGGTTCGGTTTACGTGCAGTTGAGATTTCAAACGGCAATCCGCGCTGCCCACGATCGTACTGAATTTCTCTACCGTCAAACCGTGGCCGACATGCGGATCATCGGCCAGGCTTCGAGTCTGCACCGGATACAAGCGCAGGCGGAGCGCGATCTAGCGCGCGTATCTCGAGAACCGTCGCTCTCAGCGGTTACTGCAGATTTGCTCGATACGCTGCACGGTTCCGCAACCGCCTTCCATACGACCGTCCTGGAACTGCAGCCGGCACAAGCCCAAGCGGCTGCCCAGGAGCTGCAGGCGGTTCCGATTACCATTCGCGTGCGTGGGAGGTTCCGCAACATTCTCGAGTTTGTCGAGGACCTCTCGCATCATGCAACGTTGGTTCGGGTTTCGGACACCGAAATGACTGTGTCTAACGATGCAGGTCCAAACGAGGCGGAGCCGCGCCTGGATGCGACGATTCACGCGACGCTTTATCGTCTGACGATACCCCCGAAGGAGGTTCGCGTTGCGACCGCTGGATGACGCACGTCGCCGCAGACTGCTGACCTGGTCCGCGCTCTGCTGCGCGGTATCACTGTGCCTTGCGCCGATAGCCGGCCGTTCCTCGTTTGAACTTGCCGGCGAGCGGGCCGCTTTCAATTCGCGCTTCACGACGCCCACACTTCAGCCGATTTGGACGCCGAAACCGGTTTCCATCGCCCGCGATCCGTTCATGCCGGAGGCCGGCATGCAGGTGACGCAAGACGA
>Ga0070735_10000544_pt1 | contig 40404 bp, 37 predicted proteins | sample Coa_R1_FD_66443 | JGI IMG/M metagenome (GOLD analysis project Ga0070735, IMG submission 66443) | Surface soil microbial communities from Centralia Pennsylvania, which are recovering from an underground coalmine fire - Coalmine... | ecosystem: Environmental > Terrestrial > Soil > Unclassified ... | reverse complement strand
GGCTCAGCCTGGTAGAGCACTCGCTTGGGGTGCGAGGGGTCGGCAGTTCAAATCTGCCCGTCCCGACCATTTCTTTTAGTTCCTGTCGCTTCGCTCCAAACCGCTTGAGGCTCGTACATTTGCAGAGTTCAATTATGCTCCTGCAACGCGCTGCGCGGCCTTGACCGGCCGTTCCGCTCATTGACCCGAAAAACCTTATTCATCCTGCGATTGCCGGCACATGTGAAAAGAACTGCTGTTCCCTGCCCGTGTAGTAATGCGCCAAGACACATCGGTGCCCCGAGCCCAGTATGTTTTCGGACTCCTGGCCCTGACATACCTGCGACGGAGGAAAAGTCCCCAGCGAGAGATGCGGCAGCGTTCCAAGTGTCAGCCATAGGGCAATTTGCTCGATGATCCAGTCGTTTGCGGAAGGATAAGGAAGAGCGTGGGATCGATCCGAATCCGTTACCACATCCATGACGGCCTCCCGAATCCGTGAATCGTGCATTCCATACTCATGGCCGCCTAGCACACGTCCGCACAAAAGCCGCCACGCCATGTCGAGATAGGTTTTGCCGACCGCATTCAGACTGAGCCAGATCCCGCGGTTCAGTAGACAGACGCCGGAGTTGAATGGTGGGACGTAACTCAGCGTTTCACTGCGAGCGATGTATTGAAGCAGCAGTTCGTCAATGTGCTTTGGGTCGTAGCCAAGGTCGCTTTTGAGTGACATGTATTCCTCGCGTGCATACCAGTCGTGCGTCGCGTAGCGGTCAAAGAGGATATCCGGATTGTCAAAGAAAAAAGTGTCGCAGTCGAGATAAAGCAGTTGCGTCAGATCCTGCAGCGGCAGGTTCTTCAAGGCCAGAAATTTATGAAAAGTGGGGTAAAGAGCCAGAAGAGAACCTCGCGTATGGGTGCTCTGCAAAAACTCTCGATAATCCCCGAGGAATTGCACGTGAACGCCATGTCGTCCGGCTTCATGCTCCAACTCACTGCTGGCGTGATTGAAAAGAAGCAGCCAAATGGGAATCGACTGGTTATATTTTCTTAAGCTGCGGATGCTTTGAATCCACTGCTGCTCGCGACTGTCGTGCGGGAAGTTTGCCAGCGAATAGTAGACGAGTCTCATGCTCTACTTACGGGTCGCGCGAAGCCGCTCTGTGCCTGGCAATCTAGTCGCTAGGCTGTTGCTTCGCTGCCGGCATCCGGAGCTGGCAGATCTTCGAGCGAATCCTGCAGATCGGTCTTCCGCGGACGGGCTTTTCGTCCGAAAACAGCCTCGGCGATCAACTTCAAAATCGTTTGGCGATTCTGAGCGATCACCTTCAGCCAGGATAATTTCCCCATCATCGGGAAGTAGATACCGCGGAAACAAAGTCGGGCAAGAAAGATGTTGACGCGGTATCCCAAGCGCTCATGGTCGAGCGACTCGACGGCCTGAGCCAGCGCTTCAGGACTATAGGCTTGATCCCAGCCATATCTCACTTCGGCATGCGCTTCTTCGATCGTCATCCTCAGCGGAGTATGCGCCATGCTAAAGGGAATGAACTCTTTCCAGTGCCGCGGGCGAGTGAGCCGCCCGGCGGATTCTAGCCGCTTGTAAAGAGGAGTTGATGGCAATGGCGTGAGCAATCCAAAGATAGGCAGACCCGGAGGCCAGGTACGCACCTGCTCAAGCGTCCGTTCAGCAACGCCTGGGGTGTCGTTGTCCATGCCAAAGATGAATGACGTGATCGCGTAGACGTTGCGTTTAGCAAGCCGATTCAGCACGGCAGCGTATTCTCCGGGCTTGTTAAATCCTTTGTTCACGTCTTTGAGGTTCAGGGGATCAATAGACTCCATCCCAATGAAGACCCACTTGCCTCCAGACGCGGCGATCAAGTCCACTAATTCCTCATCACGCAGTAGATTGGCGCTGATTTGCGCCACCCAGTGCACCTGGGCTTTGGCCGCGATGATGTCACGCAGCAATGACTTGGTGCGCTTGATATTGATGGCGAAGTTGTCATCGATGAAGAAGACCGCGATTTGGCCTTGTTCCTTTCGGGCGCGGGCCTTCAGCAGAAGAAGTTCATTGACCACGCTTTCGTTGCTGCGGAAGCGAATCGAGTCGCCAAAGAACCCAGTGACTGTGCAGAACTCACAGCCATACGGACATCCTCGTCCTGATTCAACCGGCACGAGACGAAATGTTCCCCAGCCTTCGCCGATCTGCTTGAGCAAGGGGTGCATCATCTTCGGCACAAGATTGAACTGCCTCAGATCGATCGTGTCCCATGGGATCTCGGGATACGGCTTCAGAGAAGGCTTTCGATCTTTGCCAAACTCGTCGAGCGGCGCGTAGATCTCTTTGAGTTGGCCGTTAACGGCATCGTTCACGATTAGCGGCCAGGTTTCGTCGGCTTCTCCCAATGCGACTGCATCAGCGTGACGAGGTCCACCGTCTCGCCCGAGTGCTTCATCGGCCTCTTCGGTGACATGCGGACCGCCCATCACGACGGGTACTCCGGCGGAGCGAATCGCGTCAGCCATGCGATAGGCTTTGGCAACCATTCGAGTCATCGCGCCGATGCCGACCAGTCCAATCTTCTCTTCACGGACGAACTGTGCGATTTGAGCCTCGTCCATGGGCTGTGCATTGCCGTCGATCAAAAGAACTTCGTGCCCGGGAGGAGTGAGTGCCTGGAGCAGGAACATCCAGAGGTGGGGCATGAAGTTGCGCGTTACACCGTTGTCAGGGTTGTAGAGCAGAATTCGCATGACGCTCCTTGGGAACAAGGGCTCGCTTGCACCACGCCGGGGCCATCACGAGCGATGCCGAAATGACCGGCACTTAGCTGTGTCCTGCGATAAGAGTTTTGGTGAATCCCACGTGTAGGAGAATTGTACACCCGTGGTGGCAATGTCCTCTTCGATCCAAGTCCTCAGTGGGACTTATCGATTGTCGCCTGCTGTCCAAAAGGGCTGCTTCGCGGGCACGAAATCGATCGGGACGTTTTTTACAAATCCCTTGAGCCAGCGCGCGCACTCTTCCATTCCCTGCTGCTCGCTGGGAATGTGTCCAATCACGATCAACGCTTTCTTCCGCCCTTCACTGACGGCGTCGGCGGCATATTCTACGGTTTCCCACTCCCGCGTCTCGCCCACCATGAGCACCTGCACGTCATCTTGTTCCAGTGCGTGAATCTCGCGCTCAGAGCCTGCCGCGCCGGGACTGAATCCGACCTTGGTCACCCTCATCGCGGGGTCACCGACGACCCGCACAACTGACGAATCGAGTTTTGTCGCTACTTCTGCGGCGAGATCCTTCACCGTCGTTTCCGGAATCACAAAAAGGTACTGATTATCTGTACGCTGGAACTTCTCCCATCCGAGCCGGTGCAAATTCCCAAGCTCAATTCCGTCGGGCTTTCGCATATGCCAGTGATCATGAAACCGCCACACCACAAGACCATGCTTGGCGATGAATGCTCGTTTTTCTGCCCAGACTGGATCATCTTGCGGAATTCCCTGTGGCGTGTCGAGATGTGCATAAAACGTGGGTTCGTGAGTAATGATGAAGTTCAATCCCTGGGCCGATGCGCGTTGCAGGACGTCCATTGTGGCCATCATGGTGACCGCGACTCCTGTGATGGGCGTGTCTGGATCTCCGGCTTTGAAGGTATCGACCGTATCTGTCTTCCACTCGACGCCGACCTGTTTCTGGATCTCGGCTACCAATTGCCGGGCGGTGATCGTCTGCGCGGATAGAGCAACGCTCGTGAGCGCCACTAAGGCGGCAATCAATTGCGGGGTGCGAAATTTCATTGGGTGATCTCCGTCCTTTCAAATGCGACGAGCGCAGCGATCTAAGACCTTTCCATCTCTTCGGCCATCGCCAGCATCTTCGTTACGCTGTTCCAGTTGCGGGCCGTACCTGTGACCTTGAGAAATTTCTCGACAGACGACCAGGGAAGCTTCGATTTTCCAGCGCCATTTGGAAAGTAGATGTACAGTTCGCGGCCCTTCAGATGCAATTCTTCGGGGTATTCTTCGAATTTCGCCAGGTTCGCGTGCGTTTCCTTTGGAGGCTCGTCTGCAAGAAACGTGACTAGTATCTTGCCGGGCTCAAGCTCCGGTCGATCGGCAAACGGAGTGGCCGCGATCGCTTTTCTGAATTCATTAGTCCTGCGGAGAATCACTCCAGGCCGGAATTTGCATTTCTTTTCGATCGCATCCTGAATCTGGCTGGCAAGCTGAACGAGATTCTTCTCTTTTGTACGAAAAATGACATTCCCGCTCTGAACGTACGTACGCGGGTCTTCCAGTCCGAGGGATTTGTACAAAGATCGTAGCTCATCCATTTTGATCCGGTTATGCGGACCAACATTAACGCCGCGCAGCATCGAAATCAGGATGGGCATGGAACTACTTCGGACTCCTGTGGAGCGTAATCCGGCGGTACACCGTCTTTCGACCGACTAGCAATCGTCCGCCCATGGTGTCGCCGGCAACCTGAAATTCCCAATCGTCCCTTTCCTTGCTGCTGGATGTGCAACTCAGCGCGCCCGTCTTACCCTGATACTGACAAGTCAGAGTGCCCATGAATTCAGGCGCTCCCTCGATGATCTTGTAGGCGTCGAGGTTCAGCTGAAATGGATCTTTCTTGTCTTCGGCGATTTGAAAAAGCACATGTTCGTCCTGACACGGAGAACTTGGAACCATGCACTTGGAGTCACCCTCCCAGGCACCGATCACGGCCTTGTCCGAGGCGTGAAGAGACAAGAGGGGCATGCAAGCAAGAGTAAGTATTGCCAAGGCGCGGCGCATTCGAAGTCCCAGTCGAATGATAATGCACGCGGCTGGTTTGTGACCTAGTGTGTATTTTGGAACCAAAACAATCACTTTGATCGGATGGCACTCCCTTCGAGAATCGGAGGAAAGGTATACACCATTTCGTTAGAAAGCGCGTCAATTGATCTTTCCAGTCTCACGCTCGCTTGGCTGGGAATCCAGGGGGATGTACACATGTCAGGACAGGTCGTTCTCTATTTTGAAGATCAGGCGGATGCTCTGCGGTTCGCGCTGGCCGCAGGCTCGGTAATGGCGGGCGAAAGTGGCAAGTTCACCAGCGACTTGCTTGAGGAAACGGCGCGAGCAACCCGTATCCGGCTTGATGCTGTAAACGCTGGGAACATGAAAAAGGCGAACCCGGGTCGAGTAGCCTAAGAAAGGCTTCGTTACCTCTGTAGCAAACTCCAGTGACGGCGGTCACTGACGCGGTTCTTCCTTTCGTGTAGTTCTCGTTGTGGTAGGAGACTCTTCTTCGCTCCGCAGTCTGTGCGAGCATTGGCCTCACACCAAGCCAGGCTATTCCTAAGTCCTTTGAAATGGGCCGATTTCTGAGGTCGGCCCGGAACAAAGGAGGCCTTGTGGTTGCTGAAACCGTGATGGCAGCCCGGGCAACACCACGCAAGGCAGCAGTGTCTCCGGTCGACTGTGTGGTCCTGGCAGCGAACGAACTCCAAACTCTCATCGCAGTACTCCTGCGACAACAGTATGAAGTGGTTGGACCCACCATTCGTGACGGAGCGATTGTCTATTCCTCCATCGAATCTGCACACAACCTGCCTCAAGGCTGGACCGACGAACAGAGCCCCGCAAGCTACCGGCTGAAAGCACGCCCGGATGACGCCTACTTCGGCTACGCCGTTGGACCACAGAGTTGGAAGAGGTATCTGCATCCGGCAGAGGTGCGACTGTGGTCGGCCGAGCGCACCGTCAGCAGTTTTCGGATTTTGAACAATGATTCTCTGAACAGTGCAAGCACGTGCAACCGTCCGCTCGCATTTTTGGGCGTAAAGGCATGTGAACTGGCTGCGATTCGCATTCAGGACCGCGTGCTGATGGAAGATCGGTACGAAGACCCCATCTATCAAGCGCGACGTTCAGGCACATTCCTCGTCGCCGTGCAGTGCACGCAATCGGCGTCGACATGCTTCTGTGCCTCCATGAGCACGGGGCCTGGGGTCTCGGACGGAGCAGACATCGTGCTCACGGAATTGAATGGCCGCTGCGGCCATCGTTTCCTCGCTCGAGCCAGAAGCGATCACGGTGCCAAGTTGCTGTATGAGCTTCGAACGACTCCGGCAACCCAAAGCGACGTGGATGAAGCGGAAGCGCTCGTGCAGTCGGCGGCGGAGGCACAGACTCGCAGCATCAACATGACGGGCCTCCGAGACCTGCTGTACCAGAATTTCGAGCATCCCCGCTGGGAAGTTGTCACTGCCCGCTGCCTGACCTGCGTAAACTGCACCATGGTGTGCCCCACCTGTTTTTGTACGACCGTGGAAGATGTGAGCGATGTCAGTGGCGTTCACGCGGAACGCTGGCGCAAATGGGACTCCTGCTTTACACAGACCTTCTCCTATATTCACGGAGGCAGCATACGCACTTCAAGCAAGGCCCGATATCGGCAGTGGCTCACGCACAAACTCGCTGCCTGGCAGGATCAATTTGGCAGTCCCGGATGCGTGGGCTGCGGACGATGCATCACGTGGTGTCCCGCAGGCATTGATATCACCGAAGAAGCGGCCGCGCTGCGAGAGGGAGAGAATCATGGAAACACTTGAGCGGATCATTTCCGAACATCCTTTTTTTGCCGACCTGGATCGCGCCTTTACCGCTCTGATGGTGGGATGTGCTTCGAACGTGAGATTCAAAAAGGGTGACTATATTTTTCGGGAAGGCGACCCGGCAGACACTTTCTATTTGATACGGGAAGGACAAGTGTCCGTCGAAGTCTTTGCTCCGCAGCACGAACCCATCATCGTCGCGACGCTGGAAGAAGGGGAAATCCTTGGCTGGTCGTGGCTGCTGGCTCCTTATCAGTGGAAGCATCAGGCTCGCGCCAGAGACAACGTGCGCGCGATCGCCCTCGATGGCAAGTGTCTGAGGAACAAATGCGACCAGAATCACGACCTCGGGTACGAAATCCTCAAGCGGTTCGCAAGGATTATAGAGCAGCGCCTCGAATCCACGCGCCTGCAGTTGATCGACGTGTACGCGGCACGGTGAACGCTATATGGCAACAGCTGTAGCAGCTGACGTGATGGTTCCGCAGGCTTACGTGATCCGGAATGTCGCCAAGGAGACTCCGGACACCTTCACGCTGAAGCTTACTCCGGAGAGCGGGTCAGACGGAAGCACGTTCCAACCTGGACAGTTCAGTATGTTGTGGGTATTTGGGGTGGGCGAGTTGCCGATTTCGATCAGCGGCGACCCATCCGAGAAAGGCCAGTTGGTCTACACGGTGCGTTCGGTGGGCCAAGCGACGAATGCACTGGTTACCCATGCCGTCGGCGATGGCGTGGGCGTCCGTGGACCGTTCGGCACTGGATGGCCGATTGAAGCCGCTCGCGGACGTGACGTCATCATTGTCGCCGGTGGTATTGGATTAGCTCCGCTGCGCCCGGTAATTTATGAAGTCCTGAATCATCGTAGGGATTACGGCAGGCTCGTGGTTCTCTACGGAGCCCGTAGTCCTCGCGACTTGCTATATCGCAAGGAAATGACGGCTTGGTCACGCCAGCGCGAGACTCAGGTGCTTGTAACCGTTGACTACGGTGGAATGAGCTGGCACGGGCATGTGGGCGTGGTCACCACGCTCTTCAAATACGCGCGGTTGAAGCCCACGCGATCGGTGGCGATGGTTTGCGGTCCTGAGATCATGATGCGCTTTGTCACCCGCGAACTTGAATCGCACGGGCTAAGCCGGAACGATATCTATCTTTCGATGGAACGAAACATGAAGTGCGCGGTCGGATTCTGCGGCCATTGCCAGTACGGCCCGCACTTTATTTGCAAAGAAGGGCCGGTATTTCCATATGAGCGGCTCAAGCCGCTGCTGGACAAATATGAGCTCTAATTCCAAACGACAGACCAAAGCAGCAGTGAAGCCCAAAGTCGGCGTGTTCAAATTCGCTTCGTGCGATGGCTGTCAACTGAGCTTGCTCGACGCCGAGGACGAACTGCTGGGTGTGGTCGGTGCCGTTGATATCGCCTATTTCCCGGAAGCATCGCGAAAGATGCTGAAGGGGCCATACGACATCGGCCTGGTAGAAGGATCGATTACTACCCATCACGATGCCGAGCGTATTCAGGAAGTGCGGCGAAAGTGTAGGACGCTGATCACCATTGGAGCATGCGCCACCGCCGGCGGTATTCAGGCACTGCGCAACTGGAAAGACGTCGATGAATTTATTCGCGTGGTTTATGCGGCTCCGCAATTCATCAGCACGCTGAAGCTTTCGACTCCAATTGCCGAGCACGTTCCGGTCGACTTTGAACTGCGCGGCTGCCCGATTAACAAATATCAACTGATTGAGCTCATCACTGCGACACTGGCTGGCCGGAAGCCGAATATTCCAACCTACAGCGTGTGCATGGAGTGCAAGCGAAAGGCGAATGTATGCATTGCCGTCGCTCGGGGTAGGGCCTGCTTGGGCCCGGTGACGCAGGCCGGATGCGGGGCGCTGTGCCCCAGCTACGACCGTGGTTGCTATGGCTGCTTCGGCCCAATGGAGACGCCCAATACGGCAGCGCTCACCTCGCAGTTCCGGATTCTGGGGCAGAGCGACGAGCAGATTTCGCGTGCCTTCCGCAGTTTCAACGCCTGGGCCTGGCAGTTCCGCCGGGCCAGCGAGGAGTGCAAGCGCGTATGAGTGGACGCGGCACCAGAACGATCAAGGTCGACACGCTGGCTCGCGTGGAGGGTGAGGGTGCCATTTACATCAAGATGGCCGGCGACCGCGTTTCGGATGTGAAACTCCGGATTTACGAGCCGCCACGGATGTTTGAAGCTTTCCTGCGCGGGCGTCACTTCTCCGAGGTGCCTGACATCACGGCTAGAATCTGCGGCATTTGCCCGATCGCGTACCAGATGAGTGCGGTGCATGCGATCGAGCGTGCGCTAGGGATCAACATCGATCCGGCTGTGAGGCTATTGCGGCGCCTGTTCTATTGCGGCGAGTGGATCGAGAGCCATGCGCTGCACATTTACATGCTGCATGCTCCCGACTTCCTGGGCTATCAGGATGTGATCGAGATGGCCAAGGATCATCGGGACGTCGTGGAGAAGGCGCTGCGGTTGAAAAAGATCGGCAACCGCATTGTCCAGTTACTAGGAGGCCGCGAGATCCACCCGATCTCGGCAGCCGTGGGTGGATTTCATAAAACTCCGGCGAAAGAGCAGTTGCGCGAGTTGGTTGGCGATCTGGAATGGTCTCTGAACGCTTCTCTTGAGGCCGTGCAGTGGACGTCCACTCTGCAATTTCCGGATTTCGAACAGGACTACGAGTTTGTGGCGCTCCGGCATCCGGATGAGTATCCATTCTGCGAGGGCCGCCTGGTTTCGAATCACGGGCTGGACATCGACGCCGCTGAATACGAGGACCGTTTCGCAGAATTGCACGTGAAGCACTCGAACGCACTCCATTCTGTTATTCGCGGGAGAGGCTCTTACCTCGTTGGACCATTGGCGCGGTTCAATCTGAACTTCGAAAAACTGCCAGATGTGGCCCGAAAAGCGGCAATTAACACCGGGTTGCGTCCGCCAGTAAAGAATCTCTTCCGCAGTATTCAGGTGCGGGCGGTTGAACTCGTGTTCGCTTGCGCCGAAGCGTTGCGGATTATCGCCGCGTACGAACCACCGAGTGCCCCTCGCGTCGAAGCACCCAACCGAACCGGCGTTGGCCAGGCCATCACCGAGGCGCCTCGGGGAATCCTGTATCACCGTTATGCAGTGAACGAAAACGGATTGATTGTCACGGCCAAAATTATTCCTCCGACGTCGCAGAATCAGCGTCGCATCGAGGACGATCTTCGGGAATATGCGGCCCATCTGGCAGCGTGGCCGTTGGACGAAGCCACTTGGAAGTGCGAGCAGGCAGTGCGCTGCTACGATCCCTGCATCTCGTGTGCTACGCACTTTCTGAAGGTCGTGATCGAGCGAGAATAGGTCTTTCCGTGTCTGCACTTGAGAGTGCCTGAGATATCCCTGACATGCTCATCATTGGGTGTGGGAGTCCCGAGCGAGGTGACGATGCTGCCGGAGTTCATGTCGCGGAGCGTCTGCGGACTCTGGGCCTCAATACAAGAGTGTGCTCGGGAGAGGCGTCAGAGTTGATGGAGGCCTGGGACAGGGTCGCCGACGTGCTTGTCATTGACTGCGTAGTGACCGGCGCCGCGGCAGGCACGGTACACCTCTGGGATGCGTATAGTTGGCTGCCGATCAAGAGAACTGGGGATTCCACTCACGCTTTTGGCTTAGGTGAAGCGGTGGAACTTACCCGCGCTTTGCGTCGCCTCCCGGCCAGATTGCGAATTTACGGTATTGAAGGTCAGAAGTTTGAGATTGGCAGTGAAACCTCGGCGGAAGTCCTGCGAGGGGTCGAGGAAGTAGTGAGCCGAATCGTTGCCGAGGTGACTGCCGGGCCGTGAATAGGGCCGATTCACAGGCAGAACCTGGATCCTGCCGCTATCAACAAGGGCTAACTGTCAAGCTCCCGCCACATCCGACGACGCCGCCTACCCCGCGTCCCTGACAGCCGCGTATACTATGCCCCTCACGAAATAGCCTCGAACGGAGGTGGTCCATGAAGCTCATCGTCGTCAAATTCTGCTTCTCCTTTCTGGTGGCCGCTGCAGCGCTTTCCTACCCCTCATACGCCGAGCAGTGGAAGGCCCCCACAAGCATGAAGAAGCTCCCGAACGGCCTAATCGTTGTGGTTTCCGAAGATCACTCCGCGCCCACCTTCGGACTCTGCATCAGTTATGGCATCGGCTTTCGCCTTGAGCCTGAGGGCCGCACCGGTTTTGCCCACCTGTTCGAGCACATGATGTTCGAAGGCACGCCCAATGCCCCAAAGGGAGTGCTGGATCGCGTCATCGAGGGCGGTGGAGGAAACAACAACGGCGACACTCGATACGATCACACCGAGTACATCGAGACCGCACCGATTTCTACGCTTGATCCCGTGCTCTGGATCGAGGCCGACCGCCTCAAAACCTTGGACTTCTCGGTCAAGAATCTCGAGAACCAGCGCAACGTTGTAGAAGAAGAAGTGCGCGTCAATGTGCTGAATCGTCCCTACGGACTATTCTTTGCTATAGATCTGCCGGGAAAGGCGTTCGACACTTATCCCAACGCCCACAATTTCTACGGTGACTTCCACGATCTCGATGCCGCCAAGATTGAGGACGTGCAGAAATTTTATGAGCAGTATTACGCGCCCAACAACGCCGTGTTGGCGATTGTGGGCGACGTGCAGCCCGAAGAAATCTTCGCCAAAGTCGAAAAATATTTCGCCGCGATACCGGCCCGTAGCGTGCCACCTCGCCCCAAAGTCGACGAACCCGCGCAAACCGCCGAGCGGCGCTCCGCCCAAACCGACAAACTGGCCAAGGTTCCCGCGCTAGCCGTCGGATACAGGATGCCGCCCCGCCACTCCCCGGAAGCTCTCGCGGCTGCCGTTACCGGGGAGCTGCTGCATAACGGACAAGCATCGCGCCTCTATCAGGCGCTCGTCAAAGAAAAGCAGGTCGCCCTCTCCGTTGACGGCGGTGTGAATTGGCCTCTTGGAACTCCCTTCGAGTTCAACGGCCCCACTTTGATGACCTCATTCATCGTCTATCCTCCAAACGTCACCGAGGACCAACTACTCGCTGCGTTCGACGCGAACATTCGTGACCTCATCGACAAAGGCCCGAGCCAGCAGGATGTCGACCGTGTCGTCACTAAAATGCGGTCCGACTGGTATGGCAACCTTGAGAATCCCATCGACCGCGCCTCCGCGCTATCGCACGCGACATTGTTCGATGGCAACTTCGATCTCGTGTACCAGATCCCCGACGATCTCGCCAAAGTAACCGCGGCCCAGGTTCGTGCATTCGCCGCTAAATATCTGGTTGCGAACAATCGCACAGTGATCAACCGCGTGCCCGCGCCCAAAGACAGAAATCAGGACGCCACAAAACAGCCAGGAGGCGCACAATGACTCGATTCAAAATGATTCAGAACATCATCAGCGCTACCTCGGAGATCCGCTCTATGAAAATCTTCGTCGGCATCCTGCTACTCGCTTCTTCCTTTGCGGCCGCACAGAAAGAACCACCTCTACCCAAGGACCTTCCGCCCTATGGCCCCGAAAAGCCGCTGGCTACCCCATCAGTAAAATCCGCCACGCTCGATAACGGTTTGAACCTGTGGCTGGTCTCAGAACCCGGATTCCCCAAAGTCGCTCTGACGGTTGCTGTGCGCGGCGGGCTGGCGGCCGATCCGGCAAATCTCCCCGGACTTTCCGAATTACTGTCCAAGACCATCGACCAGGGCACACGCGCGCGCAGCGCAAAACAGATCGCGCAGGAACTTCAAGCCGCGGGCGGTGATCTCAGCGCCTCTGCCAACAAGGACAGTGTTGACGTTTCCTCGGTCGTCCTGTCGTCGAAGCTCGACGCCGCCATCGCGGTGCTGGCAGACATTCTGCAGAACGCTTCTTTCCCAGATGCCGAGGTCACCCTCGCCAAACGTAATCTGACCGACTCGCTTGAGCAGCAGGAAGCGGAGCCTCGCTTCCTGGCATCACGCGCTCGCGACAAAGTGCTCTTCACCGATCACCCGTACCACGTCACTTCGCCCACGCGCGATTCTATTGCCGCCGCCAATTCGGCGAATCTTCGCGAGGTTTTCGCGCAGCGCTTTCGCCCCGATCAGGTCATTCTTGTCGCAGTCGGCGACTTCCATAACGACAAGGTGCTCGCGACTCTCAAGTCGGCCTTCGGATCGTGGAAAGCCCCTGCGAAAGCCCCCGCCGCAGCGATCCCGGCTCCTCCCGTAACGGTCGATCACGCCGTTTACATCGTTCCCCGTCCTGGATCGGTCCAGACCACCATCGAACTCGCAACTATCGGACCGAAGCTCGGCGATCCGGACTACGAAGTAACCCAAGTAGCCAATGCCATCTATGGCGGCGCCTTTAGTTCCCGCCTCACGTCAAACATTCGCGAGGACAAGGGATATACCTACTCTCCGTACTCATTCCTTGCCTCTTATTTGAAAGCGCGCGAAATGATCTCTCACGCCGATGTGCGCAACGAGGTCACCTCGCCAACGTTGAACGAGATCGAATATGAATTGAACCGCGTGGCGACGACCACTCCGACCGAAGAAGAACTATCGAAGGCGAAGCGCTACCTCGTCGGCCTGGAAGCCCTCCGACTGCAGGATCGCGGCTCGCTCGCCAATCGATTGGCCACACTTTGGGTAGCCGGCCTTCCGCCCGAGCAGATCGGTGTCTCCGGCAAGAAAGTATCGGCCGCCACCGCCGCCGAGGTGGATGCCGTCGGGCAGAAATACTTCCCCGCTCACCGCACCGCCATCATCGCAGTCGGCGAAGAAAAAGTAGTGCGCGACGCGCTCAGCCCGTTCGGCCTGCCGTTCCACACTGTGCAATAAGTTTGGCAGGAGCCTATGCACGTCTGCAACAATGGCCACGAATCTCTCGGATCGACTCTGAAGCGTAGGAGACTTTGGTAGCCTTCCGGGTAATCAAAGGAGGGCGGAAGGAACGTCGTGATGGCAACTAAATGGGAGTATCAAATGTCGGGCTACTACATGTACGATCCAGCTCCTGCCAGAGCACTCGAAAAAGCGTTAGCGGAACTTAACCGCCTTGGCATGGAAGGATGGGAAGTCGCCGGGACCTGGTCCGAAACATCCGGCCATTTTCACTTTCTTCTGAAGCGGCCAAAGTAGCCCACGAACGGAAGAGGAAAATCTCCCAGCCGAGTTCTTACGCTCGACTTCTGTGAAGAGGACAGGGTTGCTCACCAACGTCACTAGCGCCTCGCCGATTCCCATCCGCCGCCGCAGTCTTACGCTGTGCCGGCGTTCGTGAATGCCTCGATCGCATCCGAGAGAGTCGGGAACATCAGGAACACCCGTTCCACCTTGGTAATTTCAAAAACTTTCTGCACGCGCTTATTCACACCTGTGAGGGCGATGCGGCGCCCGGCTTTCGCGCACGAAGTGCAGGCGCTCACCAGAGACCCCAATCCAGAAGAATCCAGATAGGGGACGCCCGACAAGTCGAGAATCATGGTGGGAGCATTCTCGCGCCGCACAGCGTTCATGAACGGCGTGACGTTCTCCATAGTAAGAGGACCACGGATGCTCAAGACTCCCCGGTCCAGGCGCTCGACTTCCAACGGCTCTGATGCCATAGCGGAGGATTCTAGGCTAGGGGCGAGCCGGGTTCAAGTTCAGTTGCTGGCTTTTCATTACTTGAGGACAATGTCCGACTGTTTGTAATCTTTTTGTGTTATCTGGCTGCGACGAGTTCCCGTCAGTCTTTTCGCGATTACGATTAGGTCAACGGCTCGTGGGGAGAAACGGATGATTAACAGAAGTGAAAATCCAGGCCCCAACTCTTTCCAACACCTCCGACGCTAGTGAAAGGCATCCCAAAGGAACGCAAGCCCGCATTCTGCTAAGTTCTGTCTTCGGACCGTACGCGCAGGACGACGAATTCGGCAGTCGCTCCATCAATCCGATGGAGCTCTATCACAACCAGGTGACCCGCGCACAAGGCAGCTTTTCAGTGCGCATGTTCCACCGTTCCTGGGGCATCATGCTGATCCAGGCGAATATTTCAGCACCCTGTACCGTTCTCGACTTCCCAACCCGAAAAGACTTTGTGCGTGAACTTACCACGCACCAATACGACATTGTCGGCATCTCGTCGATCATCGTGAACGTGGGCAAGGTGCGGGAGATGTGTCGGATGATTCGCAAGCTTTCGCCGAACTCAACGATCATAGTGGGCGGGCACGTGGCCGCCATTCCGGGCATCGAGAAGATGATCCATGCCGATCACATTGTGAAGGGCGAAGGCGTTTCCTGGATGCGCCGTTATCTTGGTGAAGACGAAAGTGCGCCGATCAAGCATCCCGCGATCGTTTCCGGAATGCGCACGCGGATCATGGGGATCCGGCTGCCCGAACGCAAGGGGGCGACGGCAGCAACGATCATTCCTTCCGTCGGCTGTCCCATGGGATGTAACTTCTGCACGACCTCGGCCTTCTTCGGCGGCAAAGGCAAGTTTGTCAACTTCTTCGAAACGGGCGACGAATTGTTTGAAGTGATGAGCCGCATGGAAGACGAGCTAAAGGTTCAATCCTTCTTCGTTATGGACGAGAATTTCCTCCTGCATCGCGAACGCGCCATGCGCCTGCTGGAGCGGATGAAAGCAGCCCACAAGACTTGGACGATGTCAGTCTTCGCCTCAGCCAACGCCATTCGCAAATACACCATGCAGGAACTGGTAGAACTTGGCGTTTCATGGTTGTGGATGGGGCTCGAGTCACCGCGGGCAGGCTATAGCAAGCTACAAGGCTCTGATACGCGAGAACTCACGCGCGAACTGCGTGAGCATGGAATCCGCGTGCAGGGCTCGACCATCATCGGCCTCGAACATCACACCCCTGACAACATCGTTTCGGAAATCGAGCACGCCGTGTCGCACGATACCGACTTCCATCAGTTCATGCTCTACACACCGGTACCGGGCACGCCGCTGTACCAGCAGATGTCCGAAGAAGGACGGATGCTGCGCGACGTCGATTTCGCCGACGTTCACGGCCAGTTCAAATTCAACTTCAAGCATGCGGCGATCTCCCGCGAAGACTCGAAGCGTTTTCTCGATTGGGCGTTTTGGCGCGATTTCGAGCTCAACGGCCCCAGCCTCTATCGCATCTCGCGCACACTCATGGCCGGTTGGAAGCGCTACAAAGATTGGCCAGACGCGCGCGTGCGCGAACGCTTCGCGCGCGAGATGCACAAACTGAACGGTGTCTACAGCTCTGCTCTGTGGGCGATGGAGCGTCAGTTCCGGAAAGTTGATGCTAAGGTCAGCGAAGAGATTCACGCTTTGCGTACGGAGTTCAAACGCGAGTCCGGACTGGTTTCGCGTCTGATGCCAGCAGTGCTTGGGCCGGTGCTGCTGTGGACGACGCGGCGGGAAGAGCGACGGCTAGCGCGCGGGAAGACTTACGAGCCTCCGACGATTCTGGAGCGAACAAACTGGGTGGAGGCGTAAAGGAACGAGCGCAGATGCGGGTGCCCTACCCGGTTCTGCGCGTGGAAAGCAGATCCAGAATTTCCCGCAGGCCTTGTCGAATGTGCTGGAGTTCCGGCGCCGAGTGCGATGGAAACGGAATCGCGGCTTGTGTCTTGTCCGACTTCGTTTCTGTCCGTAGTTGCTGGCGCGCGCCCGAGATGGTGAACCCTTGTTCGTAGAGCAGTTGTTTGATCCGCAGCACGCTTTCGACATCGCGCTTGCGGTACATCCGCTGGCCGGTGCTGCTCTTGACCGGCTTTAGTTGCGGGAACTCCGATTCCCAGAAACGCAGCACGTACGCGGGCAGACGGCAGAGCGTAGCGACTTCTCCGATGCGGAAGTAGAGTTTGTCGGGAATTAGAATCTCGTCGCTTCTGTGCTTCTCAGCGCTCTTCTTCCTGGCCATCAGTCGGGCTCCGCAGCGTTTGCTCGTTTCATTGTGACATAGGTGCGGATGATCGGATGCAGTTTTTCGCGAAGGACTAGGACCTCGTTGTGGATTCTCTCGCAACGGAAAAGCCTCTTAAGAGGTGCTTCTCTCAAGAGGCCAGTGAAAAATCGTGGTGTAAGCGAGTATCGTCTCGCGAACGGTTAGTGTTTCTTCTTTTTTGCCTTCTTCTTCGTTGCCATTGAAGGTGCCTCCGTGAACGATTTTCCCTTGCAAGGGTGAACCACTTGGGCCCTAATCCTGAAAGACCAACCCTACTCATAGTAGGAGAAGGTCCTATAACACAAGATATTGCGGCACTATTAATAATGTGTCAATAGAATTTTGCATCTTCCCGCCGATTTTCTGCTGAGCTCATAAAATCGCCACCCAAGACCGAGCAGCACGGAGACTCCGGATCGATCCCTACCGATAATTGTGCCTCCGGCTGTTACCATCGCGGCATGCAGCGCGATCCCATCGAAATCGAAATCTTCAAGAACCTGTATCACTCGATTGCGGAAGAGATGGGAGCCGCCCTGCGTCGCACTGCCTTTTCGCCCAATATCAAAGAGCGTCGCGACTACTCCTGCGCGGTTTTCGACGGTGATGGACAGGTCATTGCGATGGGTGATCACATGCCGGTGCACCTCGGGTCGATGCCAATGTCGGTACGAGCGGCCATCGATGCGGGCGCGATCGAACCCGGCGACGTGATCATGCTGAATGATCCGTTTCGCGGTGGGACGCATCTCCCCGACATCACGCTGGTCGCCGCAGTTTATCTGCAAAATGGCCGTCGAGGGCGCCGGCCCGCGGGTCCAGAGTTTTACGTGGCTTCGCGCGCCCATCACGCGGACGTAGGCGGAGCATTTGCAGGATCGATGGGGCTTTGCCGCGAGATCTATCAGGAGGGCGTGCGCATTCCACCCGTGAAACTAATGCGCCGGGGCGCGATGGATCGCGACGTTTTGATGATGCTGCTGAACAACGTGCGAACTCCGCAAGAGCGCGAGGGCGACCTCGGAGCGCAGATCGCGGCCTGTCATACCGGCGCCGAAAGATTACGGGAAATATGTTCTCGCTATAGAAAGGAGCGCGCACTCGGGGCAGTGCGAGATTTGCAGGAATATTCCGAGGAATTGATGCGCTCATTTCTTGAGCGGGTGCCTTCGGGAACATATACCGCTAAAGATTTTCTGGATAACGACGGTATTCGCGACCGGCCGGTCAAGATTGCCGTAAGCATTACAGTAAATCCTGACGCAAAAAACGGGCGGAAGCGCCCGCGCCACATGGTGACAGTTGATTTCACCGGCAGTGATTCGCAGGTCGAGGGCAGTGTGAATGCGGTTGCCGCCATCACTTACTCGGCGTGCTTTTACGTCTTTCGTTGTCTGTTAACGGAAGATGTTCCGGCCGCAGCGGGATTGATGCGACCGATTGAGGTGATCGCTCCCGAGGGAACGATTGTGAATGCGCGACCACCTGCAGCCGTCGCCGGTGGCAACGTAGAGACCTCGCAGAGGATTGTCGACGTGTTGCTCAAGACGCTGGCGCAGGCGATTCCTGATTCTGTACCCGCAGCCGCTGCGGGAAGCATGAACAATCTGACCATCGGCGGCATCGATCCGCGCACAGGAGAGCCATTCACGTACTACGAAACCATCGCCGGCGGCATGGGTGGACGCCCCACCAAACCCGGCGTCTCGGGCGTGCATACCCATATGACAAATTCGCTGAACACTCCGGCAGAGGCGCTGGAATACGCGTATCCACTACGGGTGCGTTCTTATTCACTGCGTTCGGCGAGTGGTGGAAAAGGCAAATTCCCGGGCGGCGACGGGATCATCCGCGAAATTGAATTGCTGACCGACTGCGAGGTGACTCTCTTGTCGGATCGCCACTCGCGAGGTCCCTGGGGGCTTTTTGGAGGGGCAGACGGCGCGGTGGGCAAGGCCACTGTCATGCGGCTCGACAGTTCGCTCGAACCAATGCCCGGGAAGTTCAGCACTCGTTGCAGTAAGGGCGAGCGAATAAGGATTGAAACACCGGGCGGAGGAGGATGGGGCGGATCGTAGTTGCTGCGCCGGCCGCGGCAGAGTCCACGTAAGGCAGACGCCTTGCGCCGCTCCCGTCTGGTGCTGTAAGTTCAACTCACGCCTGCCAGGTCTCGCGGTAGAACGGCGATGGAACAACCCTGTTATAAATGCGGCCAACTGTTGGATGAGGGTAGGCCGTTCTGTCCCCACTGCATGGCCCCTCAGATTCGCGTCGTCATTGCGGAGCCTGTGCCTGCGGCCTCGTCTTTTTCCGAGGCGGTTATGCTTCCCGATGTGCGACCGGCTTTGCCCGCGGAAGAGACGGTCCCGGTCCTCGCGCTTCCAATCCACTGGTCACAAGCCTTGAAACCGTGTGCGCTTGCGGCGCTGGTCGCATCCGTGCTGATGCTCCTGGGTTTGAATTTGCTGGTAGCAATGTTCAGCGTTGGGTTCCTTGCCGTTGTGTTTTATCGGCAAGGCCGCCCGGGAGCAGAGATCAAAGGCTGGGCGGGTGCACGGCTAGGTGCCATTAGTGGCATGCTTTGGTTCGTGACCTCTGCGGTCCTGGAGGCGATCGTTGTACTTCTGATGCACAAAGGGCCCGAGATCCGGAAGGCGCTTATGGACGCGGTTGACCAGGCTGCATCGCGCACGGCTGATCCGCAAGTAATTGCGGTGTTCGATCGATTCAAATCTCCGGATGGACTTGAGTTCCTGATGGTATTTTTCCTGATCTTCGGATTCTTTACTGCGATTGTTTTGGGAGCGGCAGGCGGCGCTCTGGGCGGGAGCATCCTGGGCCGGCGAAACAAGCAGTAGCCTGCTCTTGCAGCCATCTTCACAGCCGCGTATGATGCACCGTTTGCAGTTTTCACGGTGAGCCCTTCTTGATGAACAAGCCGGCACGCGGTTCGCTGCTCGGAATCGAACATCTCGAGACCAAGGAAATCGTGGGCCTGCTGAATCTGGCCCGCCGCATGAACCCGCGCAAGCCCCGCGCGTTGCTGCGCGGAAAGCGCGTGGTTCTTCTTTTCTACGAAGCTTCGACGCGAACTCGTTCCTCGTTCGAATTCGCCGCCAAAGCACTCGATGCGACCACGGTGCTCGTCCACGCTTCCGGTTCAAGCATTGAGAAAGGCGAGTCTGTCATTGATACCGGATATACTCTGCGCGCGGTGGGCGCGGATTGCATTGTGATGCGACATCCCTCAGCGGGAGCACCGCACCTGATGGCGCGCCACATCGACATCCCCATCGTCAATGCAGGAGATGGGATGCACGAGCATCCGTCTCAGGCGCTGTTGGATGCAGTCACCATCCTCAGGCACAAGAAGTCGCTCAAGGGTCTGAATGCCACCATCATCGGCGATATCCTCCATAGCCGGGTAGCTCGCAGCGCTTGTCACCTTCTCACTCGCTTCGGGGTGAAGATTACGCTTTGCGGTCCGCCAGAGTTCGTACCTGAAGTAGCGGCAACTCTGGCACCCGGGCTTCGCGTAACCCGTCATATTGAGGACGCCTTGCGAGGCACCGACGTCATCATGTTGCTGCGCGTGCAGACCGAACGCTTGGCGGGACAAAAGATCGCGTTGCAGGATTACATCGCGAGATATCAGATGAATGCGGCGAGATTGAAGATGGCGAAGCGTGACGCAATCGTGATGCATCCTGGTCCGATTATTCGTGGGCTCGAGTTAACTGCCGAAGTTGCGGATGGCCCACAGTCGGTGATCGTCGACGAAGTGCAGAACGGGCTTCCCACCCGAATGGCGATTTTGGCGCGAGCGCTGGGGAAAGCGAAGTGAGAGCATTGGCTTCAGCTTCGATCCTGCGGATATGCACGGATGAACACGGGTTGATTGGATATGTATCCCTGTTTTGACGTTGATGGAATCTCAGTCGACAAGCTATTGGCAGAGTGGAGATGGCTTGTGTCAGGACCTGTCACTCTGCTTGCTGTCAACGCGTTCGGAGACTTGTTCCTTCAGAGGACCGACGGGACAGTCCATCGCCTCGATATCAGTGGAGGTGAGATCGCCAAAATTGCCGATTCGGAGGATGAGTTTCGAAGTCAGGCGGCGGGAGTTGACCAACAGAAAGTATGGTTTTTGTTGGACGAGGAGAACAATGCCGCCATCCGAGGGTACGTTCCGAAGAAGGGCGAGTGCGTCGGAGCCAAGGTCCCGTGGGTATTCAAGGAAAGTGCGAACGTACCGAACAATATGTAGGTCACGGACCTTTATCAGTATGTGTCTTTCATGGGAGATGTGTTCCGCCAAATGCAGAGTTTCCCGATGGCGGGACAGTTCGACTTCAAATTGAACCCCGTCCGGGATCGTGAGTCACAAAGGGCCTGAATGGTGAGTGCAAAGACTAAAACGAGCCTGCTGATTAAAGGCGGACACCTGATCGATCCTGCCGCGAAGATCAATGCGCCCATGGATCTTCTGTTGGAAGGCGACCGCGTAGCCGAGATCGCGCCGCCCAACATGATTCGCGGTGCAGCGGACGAAAAGCTCGACGCGCGAGGACTGATCGTCGCCCCTGGGTTTATCGACCTGCACGTGCATCTGCGCGAGCCTGGCCAGAGCTACAAAGAAACGATCGCTTCGGGTACGGCCGCCGCCGCCGATGGCGGGTTCACTTCAGTGTGCACTATGCCGAATACGGCGCCGGTCGTGGACACCCCCGAGTTGGTGACGTGGCTGCGTAGTCCAGAGCGCGGAGCGATGGTAAACGTATTTCCGATCGCTGCTGCGACAAAAGCTAGCCGTGGCGGAACTCTGACGGATTTCAGCGCATTGCAACGGGCTGGGGCGGTTGCCGTGACCGACGATGGCAAGCCGATTCTGGAAGATGAAACCATGCGCATGGCACTTCGCCTGGGCGCAGAGCTTAACTTCCCAGTTGTGCAACATGCCGAGGATACCCGAGTTACCGAGAATTGTTCGATGCACTACGGCCCGACCAGTTTCAGGCTGGGGTTGCGGGGCATGACCGCATCGGCGGAAGCCACCGTTGTCGATCGGGATATCGCACTCGCGCAGCAGATTCGCGAATCGAGGTTGCACGTCGCACATCTTTCTACGTCCGACGCGCTGAAAGCCGTGCGCCGAGGCAAGCGCGCGAGAGCGAGAGTTACGTGCGAAGTGACACCACATCATTTCACGTTGATCGACGAGAATGTCGGCGAATATGACACGAACTTCAAAATGAATCCGCCGCTCCGGTCTGCGTCCGACCTCGAAGCCATTATCGTGGCTCTCGCGGACGGCACAGTCGACGCGATTGCCACCGATCACGCACCGCATGCACTGCATGAGAAGCAAGTGGAGTTTGAGCGGGCCTCCTTTGGCATCACAGGATTGGAAACTGCTTTGGCACTGGCGATAACCCAGCTGTACGGAAAGCACAAGATTTCATTGATGAGGATTGTCGAACTCTTCACTTCCGGACCGGCGCGAGTCTTCGATCTGGCGGGGCGCGGATCGCTGGTGCGCGGCAGCTTCGCCGATGTGACTCTCTTTGACCCCAAAAAGCGCTGGACGTATGAAGCGTCGAAGTCTCGCTCACTGTCGCGCAATACCCCATTCGACGGCTGGCAGTTTACGGGGAAGGTTGTGGCGGCGATTGTTGGTGGAAAGATCGTTCATCGAATCGACTGACGCTCCGCATCTCTTTTCCCGCCACTGCTCTAGCCCCACAGCATATCGCTCCAGATGAGTCCAGAACGATGAGAAGACGTCGAGGGGTATTGTTCCCGCAGAAGTGGATTGTGACAGGAAGCCAACAGAACCCCGCCGGGCTTCTCCTCCGCCCGGTGCAGAGGAGAAGCCGCGAAGTACGGTTCTACTTCGTTACCGGCGGAGGCACCACCTCCTGCAGTCTCGGGTTGTCGCGCAGCCGGCTGAATTCTTCGTCGTGATAGACGTTCGCCAGATTGCGATACCCGTCTTCTTTCGCCTTCTTCAGGCACTGCAGGCAGCTGTCGACATCACCACGCTTGGCGTAGGCCTTTGCCAACGTGTAGGAGAATTGAGCACGTTCTTCGGGACTGGCGATCTGGGCTGCGATGCCGGTCCTGTTTTCGTGCCGGAACGCGTCGGGATCAAGCTCGATGGCTCGCGTGTATTCGGCGATGGCACGATCCATCTTCTTCTGGCTGAACCAGGCTGCGCCGAGATTCACATGATAAGTAGGGTGAGTTTCGTTGAGGGCCACGGCCTTTTTAAAGTACTTCGCCGCACCGTTGTAATTCTTCCGCAGGTACTCGACGGCGCCGATGTTATTTACCGCCTCGGCATACTTCGGGTTGAGCTTGGCCGCCTTCTCAAAATTCATACGGGCCGACTTCCAATCGTCCTTCCTCAGTTGGGCAAGGCCAAGTTTGTTGTAGAGCGTCGGATTCTTGCGATCCTTGTGCGCTGCGGCCTGAAAGTACTCGATCGCCTGAGTCTCATTCTTCTGTGCACGCGCCAGGTCCCCGGCCTTCTCTAGTTCGGCGGCGCTCATCCCGCTGAGGGACGGGACAGCTTGCTGCGCCTCGGGGGCGACGGCGACGCTGTATTGCGACAAGCTCGCCAGAACTGCCAGCAACATAACCTTTGATGTGATCCGCATATCAGCCTCCTAGTCCGGAGTGCTTCGCTTCCGGGTTCCCCGGCGGTTCGCTCTCCGCGGCTGACCCAGTTATGCCTCTTGTGGCCGCGCGCCACAACGCTATATCCGCTACAAGACGGTTAGCAGCCCTCCAGCACGGATCAAGACTCTTGTATCTCCCGCGATAGTCGCCAATTAACTCGTGTGATGCAAAGCACAACAGTCACCTCAGCAAAGGGATACAACAGGAGTTAACGGGGGTTAAGTAACCGTTTGCACGAACCAGCAGTTCGCAACAAGCGTATAAAGAAGCAGCAGGCGCGCAGTGTGCGAATGAGCAAGGACGGGAGGTCCGGGTGCCTTCGGTCACCACAGAAACGAGTTCATGGGCAGCCGAGCGAGCCGAATTACAGGCCGTACTGCAGTCCCCTCTTTTTGCCCGCTCCCCCACACTGACGCACTTGCTTTCTTATCTTTGCGAGAAGACCTTCGCCGGAGAAACCGATCAGATCAAAGAGTATTCGGTAGCGGTCGACGTCTTTGATCGGCAGGACTCTTTCGACCAGGATACGGATTCCATTGTTCGTGTGCAGGCGAACCGCTTGCGCAAGCGGCTTGCAGAATATTACGCAGCTGACGGCACCGCTCACCAGCTTCACATCGCGATTCCAGTGGGGCAATACGTGCCGCAATTCCAGCGCGCGATCGCTGCCGCTCAAGCGGACGCTACACTCAAGGTCGTCCCCGACGCAGCAGTGGGTGCGACCGGTGTTTCGGATGATGGATCAAAAGCCTACTGGGTCTTGGTGTCCGCCGCTGTGTTCCTCGCGGGATTGCTGACCATTGCCTTCTTTCTTGGACGAAAGCCAACGCCGCAGGCGAGTGTTTATCCTCCTGATACGCATGAGTCTCCCTCCTTGCAAACTGAGCCTTCGATTGGACTTCCAGTTGGCGAAGAGGTTCACATCCTTGCCGGTTCCGGCCGCAAGTATGTCGACCACGCCGGCAAACTCTGGAATCCGGATACCTACTTCTCAGGCGGCACCGCGGTAGCAAGTTCTGTTCAACACATTTGGCGTACGCAGGATCCGATCATTTATCGCAACAGCCGGCAAGGTGATTTCAGCTACAACATTCCGCTGAAACCCGGGACGTATGAACTGCGCCTCCATTTTGCCGAGACTTTCTACGGTCCTGAGAACAGTGGCGGAGGTGGCGAGGGCAGCCGGACGATGATGATCGCAGTCAATGGGCAACCGCTTCTGCAAGACTTCGATGTGCTCGCCGATGCAGCCGGAGAACGAACGGCCGAGATCAAGGTCTTTCCCGACGTGTCGCCGGCAAGCGATGGTCAGCTGCATCTGAGTTTTTCTTCCGGAAAGAGTGGCAGCGCGATGTTGTCAGCGATTGAAATCTTACCCGGAGTGCCGGGGCAGATTCGGCCCGTACGCATCCTGGCGCGCGACGTGCCTTACTACTCGAACGACAGCCGTTGGTGGAGCCCTGATATCTATTTCAAGGGCGGACAGATCAGCAGCAGCCAGGAACCGGCGGAAGGCACGGATGATCCTGAGTTCTACGAGACAGAGCGCTGGGGACATTTTTCCTACGCGATCCCGGTTGCTCCCGGAAGGTACACCGTCACGCTGCATTTCATCGAACACCACGCTGCCGACAGCTTTGACCGCGTCGCATCCGCGGCAGGACGTTCACCCAGCGACACTCAGGGGCGAGTCTTTAACGTTTTTTGTAACGGCAAGACGGTGATCGCCGGGCTCGATATCGTGAAGCAGGCTGGCGAAAATCGGCCACTCGTGAAGAGACTGAAGGGACTCGAGCCGAACTCACAGGGGAAATTGCTGCTTGAGTTCGTTCCGGTGACGCGCTACGCGACCGTGACGGCGATTGAGGTTGTACCGGAGTAAGTTTGTGTGGGGACCGCCGCCCCGACTGTCCGGCCGAGCGAAGCGCGACGGGCTTTCTGGCGACCGCAATCCGATTGCAAAAGTAAGTGTCATCCCGAGCGAAACAGGCGAGCCCAAAAGGCTCGCCTGTGTAGTCGAAGGATCCCTGTGAGTTCAACAGAATCACGAGGGGACTCGGGGTGTTCGGCCCCAGTGACCCAGTATCCGTTCAGCAGAAGGCCGGGGGTTGGAAAGCGTTTGGCACAGTTGGGAGGACTAGTTTCGAGTCCCGATTTGACGCACAGCCCCCGATTGTTAAGTCGGCAAGATTCCCATCCTCTTCCCGACGCTCTTCAACACTCCCAGCGCCTGTTGCAACTCATCCTGCGTGTGCGTTGCGGTCATAATCGTACGAATTCTGGCCTTGCCCTCGGGCACCGTCGGGAACGCAATTCCTGTGCCCAGTACTCCTTCTTTGAACAGTTCGCGCGAGAAGTCCATGGTGAGCTTGCCATCGCCGATGATGATCGGAGTGATCGGAGTTTCGCTGGCTGGCGTGCTCTTGCCGCCAATATCGAAGCCGAGTAGTCCGAGTTCTTTCTTCCAGAAGCGAGTGTTTTCCCAGAGCTTCTCCATACGCTCGGGCTCATTTTCCAGAACATCAAAGGCGGCGATGCAGGTTGCCGCAACGGACGGCGGATGCGATGTCGAAAAAAGAAATGGCCGCGCGCGGTGGTACAGGAAATCGATGAGGTCGCGAGTACCGCAGACGTATCCACCAAGCGCGCCGATTGCCTTTGATAGCGTTCCGACCTGGATATCCACCCGCCCGTGCACATGGAAATGATCGATCGTGCCGCGGCCATTGCGGCCCAGAACGCCCGACGCGTGGGCATCATCGACCATCATGATCGCGCCGTATTTCTCGGCCAGATCGCAGAGCGCGGGCAGCGGGCCGATGTCGCCATCCATCGAGAAAACGCCATCGGTGATGAGCAGCTTTTTGCCCGTTTCATTTTTCACGCTCGCGAGTTGCTCCTCCGCGTGCGCCATGTCTTTGTGGCGGAAAACCAGAATCTTTGCTTTTGAAAGGCGCGCGCCATCGATGATGGATGCATGATTGAGCGCGTCAGAGATAATGAAGTCGTCTTTCCCCAGCACGGCTGATACGGTTCCGGCATTCGCTGCGAAGCCCGACTGAAAGACGACGCATGCTTCGACATTCTTGAAACGTGCGATCTTTTCTTCCAGTTCCATGTGGATCTTCATCGTGCCCGCGATTGTCCTTACCGCGCCTGACCCGACGCCGAACTTCCGTGTCGCCTCCAGCGCAGCTTCGCGTAGCCTCGGATGTGTGGTCAAGCCGAGATAATTGTTCGACGCGAGATTGATGACTTTCTTGCCGTCGAACGTGCAGACCGGCGCCTGTTCGTCCTCGAGCACGCGCAGCTTGAAGTGTGTTCCCTTGGCCTTGAGTTCGTTCAATTGATCGGTTAGATAAGAAAGGGGATTCGTGCGGGTTGCGGTCGTCATCTGCGCCTCGTGAGCTTCTTCTCCGCGGATTCACCGTGTGAACGCGGATTCTTTACCACATTAGTTTATCTCCGCCATGGACCACGGGGGGTTGCCTTCACGAATTGGCTGGCAAAAAACAGCCCCGGCTCTGTCAGGACCGGGGCTGGAAGCTGTAGCAAACTGGGCCAGACTAACAAGCCGTTGGTGCCGGCACCATCATACAAAAAGCTTAGCCTGTACACAGTATTCAGTCGGCTAGAAGCCGATCGGATTGCCCGTCGCGATGCTCGCCTCACACAATCGCTTCATGCTCTCAAAAAATTCCTTTTCCCCCGGGGTCAGGATGTCTCGAGAGGCAAGTACGAGGTCCACTTCCTTGAGCAGCGCAGGAGTTTGCTTGGCCGGAAGCCAGTCGCCAGTGTGGGTGCCGTCGTAGACCACCTTCTTCAACAGGATCGGGAACTTGGGGCCGGGATCGCCCTGCAGGCCCTTCACAAAGTCGCGCACATTCTTGATGCGCGTGATGTTGCCGAGGAATTCCGACGCAAAAAAGCCCTGGTGCTCGCAAGATTTCTGCACCCATTCCTCGTGCGCCTCCCATTCCTTGTCTGTAGGATCGCCGCTCAGGAAAGGAGCGCTTGATTCGTCCAACACGAGGCGGTCAGGGAACGGATGCGGCTTCTTCACTTTCCCTTCACGAATACAACTGCAGCGTACGTAACCGTCCAAACTCATGGATGAACACTCCAGCAGTTGAGGAACCTATCGCACTCCATTCGGATACACCAGAATCTTGCTTGCTTCTCCTGTTTTCAGGCGTTCCATGGCCTTGCCGAAGTCCTTCATCGGAATGCGGTCGGTAATGACCGGATGCAGGTTGAGCTTGCCGCTCTTGAGCAGCGCTGTCATTTGATACCACGTCTGGTACATGCGGCGGCCATTGATGCCCTGAACCGTGATGCCTTTGAAGATGATGTCCTCGGAGAAATTCAGCTGGATTGGCTTCGAAGTCAGACCGAGGAGAGAGATGCGTCCGCCGCGGCGCACGATATCAAACGCTGTTCGAATCGAATCAGGATGTCCCGCCATTTCGAGCACGACATCAACGCCGAGGCCGCCGGTCTTCTCCATGACAATGTCGTTCACATCTTCTTTCGCCGGATTTAACACGTAGTCGGCCTGCATCTCACGCGCTATGCGCGAGCGATGCTCATTGACTTCGATTGCGAACACTGAAGTGGCTCCCACCGCTTTGGCCACCGCGATCGAAAATAGCCCGATTGGGCCGCAACCGGTGATGGCGACAGTCTTCGCCGCGATCTCTCCGGCAAGCACAGTGTGAACGGCGTTACCGAGCGGGTCGAGAATGGACGCATATTCTTGCGGGATTGCCGGATCCAGCTTCCAGATGTTCGACTCGGGAATCACCACGTACTCGGCGAAAGCACCATTCGCGTCAACTCCGATGATTTTCACGTTCTGGCAGATGTGCGCTTCGCCGGTGCGGCATTGCAGGCACTTGCCGCAAGCCACGTGCATTTCGGCGGACACAAAGTCGCCTTCCCTGACACTCGTGACTTCGTCGCCAAAGGCGGCTACTTCGCCGCAGAACTCGTGTCCGGGGATCAGCGGTGGATGAATGCGGTTCTGCGCCCACCGGTCCCAGTTGTAGATGTGAAGGTCGGTGCCGCAGATAGACGCGACCTTGACCTTAACGAGAACATCCGTGCGTCCGAAGCTGGGAATCTTTACTTCTCGAACATCTGCGCCGGGCGCTGCCTCTGGCTTCACGACCGCCAGCATGGTTCCAGCCATAATTGCCACCTGCCATTAATGTTGAAAATCGAGGGCCAAAATCGGGACGTAAATCGTCCGCCAACAAGCGGGTAAACACAAAACGTTTGATTTTAGCACCCTGCCGGATCGTGAGGGCAGATGGCGAGTCCTCGGGCATGTGCCGGTTTAGTTCGGGGGCTTCTGCATTTTCGGAGATACTGTTTTGAATTCTTCTGATTTTCCGCGCGGGATAGTCAAGGTCTTCCATTCACTCGAGCGAAAGTGTTTGGCAAGGAAAACGATCTGCCCAATATGCTGTGCGTAGTGGGCGATCTGTCGGTTGATCGCCTGCAAGACGGTATGCGGCTCGCCGCGAATCGTCACACTGCGCATCACGTCTTCCGGTTTCAGAGGATCGATCGCTGCGAAGACGCAAGCCCATCCTTCCTCCCACCACTTCATCACTTCCGCGCGGGTTGTTGAGGAGGTGACTTCGAATTCACGATCGCGAAAGCGGTCCGGCTTCTCGCCGTCGCTGGTCAGGAAATCGGTAAAGCGCGAGCGCATATTGCCTGCCAAATGCTTGATCAGGATCGCAACCGAGTTGGCTTCGGGATCGAGCGTGACAAAGAAGTCTTCGTCGCGCAGTTGGCTCAGTGCTCCCTCGCCCATGCGCTTGTGCCCGCGCATCTGACGGCGGGCTTCCTCAAGGTAGTGGGTTGCGATATCGGTCATTGCTGCGATCCTCCGGCGCGAGCTTCATGGGACGACAGACAGCAATAAGGTTAGCGCATGCAGACTTGAGGTTGCCAGAAGTTTGAGCTGGTTAGATGTCTCCCTGTTTGCCACGGGTGTGAACGTACACCAGGGCAAAGTGCGCTCCCTTGCCGGAGTCAGGGGGCTCAACCGCCACGATGTGCTGGTTGTCCTCGGTCCCAACTTTCAGCTCAGTCACGGGGCCTGAGTTCTCGTCGCACTTCAATACTTTGCTCTTGCTGGAATCCTTATTATCATCGTGTACATCCACATCACCGCCGTGTTTCTGCGAGTGACATTCCAGGACCTTGCCGTATCTCTTCAGCTTTTCCCGATAAAAATCGATGACTTTGCCGGGCGCGTCATCTGAAATGTAATTTGCGACGACAAGCTTCAGCCCAAACGCCTCAGTCAGGATACTCAAATTTGCCTGGTTCCTGTTTTCGTCGTCCGATTTGAGACGGGCACCGGGGTAAAGCGGCAGTCCAACTTTCTTTGCATCTGCGTCGCCGCCGGCATGCAGATCTCCAATCGGGCTTCGAATGTCGAGATTCTTGTCCTGCGAGCTTGAATCCTGCGAACTGAGCGGCACCGTGCAGAATCCGGCCAATGCAAGTGATAGTGCCAAGGCTCGTAACATAAACTCCTCCTTAGAACGAAGCTGGCTTAAATCTCGGCCTCTTTACCGTGTGTGCGCACGTACACCAGCGAAAAAGTCGAGCCGTTCCCCTCAGGCTCGATAGCGACGATATGCTGGTTTTCCTCTGTACCTACCTTCAATTCAATATTGACGCCACTGTCACCGGCGCAGGTCAGATCGTGGGAACCATTGTCCTGCCTTTTAATGTCGGTATTCACGTGCACACTCGAGGTGTGGCATACGAGCACGTTTCCGTATTTTTTAAGCTGATCTTTGTAATACGACACCACTTTGGCTGGCGCATCGTTCGATTCGTATTCCAAAGCGACCACTCTCAACCCATACCCAAAGCCGGAGATATTCACGTTCGCGCTCTTGCCGTCTCCGCTATCGTCTTTCTGCTTCAAATGCGCACCCGGATATACGGGAAGCCCGACCTCCTCCGGGTTGACTCCTTTGCTCACGTGAATGCCGCCGACGGGTGTGTTGATGTCGACCTGTTTGTCTTCTCCGTTCTTCTCTTTCTTAACGTTGATGCTGCACGCGGTTGCGAACAGCAGTGCCAGTCCTAGTGCAAGAAACAAGATTCTAGTTTTGCCCATAGGGAGACCCTCGCTTTGCGACCTGTGCCGGGCGCTCGATGCCCGCGCCGCGCTGTGCGACGTTCGGAATGGTGACCGGAAGATGTCCATGAATCGGAATCTCGCCAAAAAGCGCCTTCACGACTGCCACTTCTGACACCGTTGCGTTCGAGAATGTGCAGATATAGTTTTCGATCTTGGGAAAGTCACTCGCCAGATATGGATTTCCCATGGCGATCACGGCAGTTCTCGGCGCTGCATGGTCGAGCAGTTGCTGCAGTAGTGCGCCGGTGGCGTCCGCCATCGCCATCGAATTGCCGATCTTGCCTGCGGTAGGAATCACATAGACCGCCGTAACGACCGTCTGCGCCTCATCAACTGCTTTCAGGACCTCGTCGCTCATTCCGGCTGCGATCCGAGGGTCCAAATAAATAACGCGCGCATCTGGAATGCGAGCCCGAAACTCGCGTCCAAAGGCGCGTCCTGACTCGGAACGCACATCATCCGAGAAGAGCACGGCCACCACCTGGTTATGCGTCTCCTCTCTGGTCATATACGGAAGCCCCGCGTTGGAAGTTCCCTTGGATTTCAAGGGAAGAATTTTGGCATTGTCGCGAACCAGAGTGATGGCCGAATCAGCTACCTGCTGACCGAACGCAATGTCTTGCGGCTTGCCTACTGTTGTCGCCAAGGCATTCAAATCAACTGTGCGCGACTCGTTCAGCCCCAGAGAACCCTTTATTTTCAGAATCTTGAGTACAGACCGATCCAGACGTTCCTTCGGGATTTCCCCGAAGCGGACGGCTTTGATCATGGAGTCATAAGACGCACCCAGGTCGGCCGGAATGATCAGCAAATCATTCCCTGCCTTGAACGCCTCAACTGCAGCACGACCGATGTCGTTAGCAAAAAGATGCGTGAGTCCGGCCATATCGAGAGCGTCAGTGACCACGATGCCTTTGAATCCAAGTTGTTTTTCGAGCAGGTCCGAAACCACCGTTGTGGAGATCGTCGCGACGTGATTCGGGTCTGGGTCGAGCGCAGGAACTGTGACGTGCGCCACCATCACGGAATCGACTCCGGCAGCGATAGCCTGCTTGAAAGGTGGAAGTTCAATCGAATCCAGATGGCTGCGATCGACATTTACGCTGGCAACGCCGAGGTGCGAATCTGTCGCCGTATCACCGTGACCGGGAAAGTGCTTAGCCGTCGTCAACATGCCGCCCTCATGCGCGCCCTTGATGTACGCAGCGACGAGTTCGCCCACCTGCCTTGGATCCTCTCCAAACGAACGCGTGTTGATGATCGGATTCGCAGGATTTGAGTTCACATCCGCGTCAGGAAAGAAGTTCCAGTGCACTCCGATCGCGCGAGCCTCGTTCGCTGTGATGCGGCCGAAGTTCTCGGCGTCTTCCGCTTTGCCATCAGCGCCAAAAGCCATCGCATGAGGAAAATTCGTGGTTCCCATCAGGCGAGTCGCCACGCCACGCTCGAAATCCGCCGCAAACAGCAGAGGGAACTTCGATTCGCGCTGCAGGCGGTTCAGCAACTCAGCCGCCTCGTAGGGCTCACTTCGCAGAAGCAAAGGACCGTCTACGTGAACCGTCATTGCGAACGACCCCACGTGATACTTCTGCATCGCGTCTCGAAGTTGCAGATATTCGGGGCTCTCCACATTCAGAAAACTGGCGCGGCACCAGATCATGAAAAGCTGGCCCACTTTTTCTTCGAGGGTCAGCTTGTGCAGCGTCTTCTCAGCCCACTTGGCTCCAGCGTCACCGTTGCGGATGGGTGCAGGATGCGTGTGCTTTTCTTTTGCATATGAAGACGAGGCTAGGGCGATGAATATTACAAGCAAACCGAAGAATTTTTGCATGCAGGAACGATAGCAGAAGACCACGCTGGCGTTGCGGGGCTTTCCCCCGGGTTGCCACTCTGGATTACTGGATTCCGGAGAGGAAATCAGGGCTGATCCGGCTGCGAGAGTGCTCTCTCGACTCGAGCCATTGCTTCCCGCTGAATATGAGGGTCATCGCCGAATCCTTTCAACCAAACGACATCCGGTTCTCGCCGGAACCATGTCATCTGACGCTTGGCGTAGTTGCGATGCCCCTGCTGCGCGGCCTGAACTGCTTGTTCTCTGGTCAGCTCGCCACGCAGAAGTTGAACCGCCTGCTTATAGCCAAGGGATGCAAGGGGGCGGATATCAGGCCCATAGCGATCGATGAGCTGTTGGGCCTCGCTCACGAGGCCTATTTTGAACATTTTTTCCGCGCGCTCGTTAATGCGTTCGTACAATCTGGCGCGCTCCGGATCAAGTCCTAGACGGAGTATGTGAAATCCATACAGCGGGTGGCGACCTTTTTGCCAAAGCTCGGTCATCTTTTGCCGCGAAGTCAGGCACACCTCAATCCCCCGAATCAGTTTCGGCGCATCATTGGCATGGATCTTTTCCGCAGCCTCACAATCAAGGCGCCGCAAGATCTTGTGGAGATGCTTCGAGCCTCGACTGGCCGCTCGCTTCCGTAGTCGTTCGCGTAGCTCTTCCGATCGTTGCGGGCCGGGAAAGAGTCCTTCAATCAGTGCGCGTAAGTACAGTCCGGTGCCGCCCACGATAATCGGCAGGTGGTGGCGGTCGCTGATTTCGCCGAGGACGGTCCGTGCTTGTCGCGCATACGCGCCCGCCGTCATCTCCTCAGTCGGAGCAAGAAAATCAAACAGATGGTGGGGAGCGCTGGAGCGCTCTGCAAGGCTTGGCTTCGCCGTGCCAATGTCGAAATCCCGATAGAGAGCTACCGAGTCACAATTAACGATTTCTCCACGGAATCGCCCGGCGAGGACCAGCGACAGAGCCGTTTTTCCGCTGGCTGTAGGTCCAAGAAGGACCACCATGAGTGGTACGGCGTTCTGCCTCTGTTCCCACTCCACGTTCAGCGCAAGCTCCAATGCAGCTCGTGCCAGTAGCGGACAAGAGTCAGCACGAGTAGCACAATCGCGATGAGCAACAATCCGGTGGTCTCCGATGCGTAGACCGCATGCCGGTGATGTCTTTGAGCGGCGTGGCTATCTTGCTCTAGGGAGGGCACGGGCCTATTGTAGCCCTCTGAGTCAACGGCCCGACGAGTGCCTCGCCGGCTACTTCCTACTCTGAAGTGCATCCTCCACCCGAATCCGGTGGAACTAATCTAACCGGCGGCTCGTAACTACGTCTAACAGGCGGGGCGCTGGTGTGCTTGCCGCCGGGAGGAACTTATGAAATCTATATCCGTCCGCGTTTTCATGACTCTCTTCGCTCTTTGCCTGGTTGCTTCGCTGCCCGCTCGCGCCGACGAGTGGTCCAAAACTTATACGTTGAATGGCAGGCCTGATCTGCGGATTGAGACCTCGGATGCAAACATTAAAGTCACGACGTGGGACCAAAACGTGATCGAGGCCAAGGTGATTACCAACCGCTACAAGATCGGTGAAGGCGGCATTCGCATCAACGAACGCCAGAACGGCAATACAGTTGAAATCGAGGTCAAGTATCCGCATCACAACTTCAACATCGAGTGGGGACCGCACAAAGTCGATGTCATTATCCAGATGCCGCATGAAGGCGCGGTCAACCTGCGCACCGGGGACGGCAAGATCGACGTCGCCAGTCTCAAGGGCGAAATGGACATGCACACGGGCGATGGCTCGGTGAACCTCGATGCCGTTGACGGCAAGCTGCACGCTTCGACTGGCGACGGCCACATCCAGGCCACTGGGCGCTTTGACGAACTCGATCTGAAGACCGGAGATGGGCACGTCGACGTGCGCGCAACCAGTGGTTCCGCGTTGGCCAATAGCTGGCGCCTCGAAACCGGCGACGGTAGCGTCTCTCTGGAAGTCCCGCACGATCTCGCTGCTGATGTCGACCTTCATACCAGCGATGGCCACATCGATCTCGACATGCCCGTGACTGCCGAGGGGAAATTACGCGAGAACGAAATTCGCGGCAAGCTCAATGGTGGCGGTAGCCTGCTCACAATTCGAACCGGAGACGGCTCGATCCATCTAAAGAAAAGCTAGCCTGAACAGGCGAACCGACGGCACAATCTCGTGGGCTGACACACTCTTTGACGTCAGGCCTTATACTCTTGGGTCCTGCGATTTCGTTTCATCCAAGTGAGGATTTCTGCCATGATCATCCGGCCCATGAGCCGTGTCGCGCTCGCCGTTGCTTGCTTCGTAAGCCTTGCGATTGCCCAGCAAACCACTGCAGCCCAACATCAACCGGTTCTGGATATCACCTCGATGGATCGTTCCATTGATCCGTGTGTCGATTTTTTCGCCTACTCTTGTGGCGGATGGATCAAGAACAACCCGATTCCGCCGGATCAGTCGTCGTGGGACACCTATTCCAAGATGCAGGATCAAAATCTGGCGCAACTGCGCGGCATTTTGGAAGACGCGTCAGCCCCTGACCCCAGCCGCAACGCCGTTACGCAAAAGATCGGGGACTACTACGCCTCCTGTACGGACGAACAAGCGATCGAAGCCAAGGGGGCCGATCCACTCAAGGCCGGGTTAGAGCGAATCGCAAAACTCAGCTCAAAGGCGGAACTCGCCGATGTGGCCTCTGCCATGACCAACGACAATGTTCTGTTCCGCTTTGAATCCATCCAGGACTACCGCGATGCCAATCAGGTCGTCGCCAACGCCGATCAGGGTGGCCTCGGCCTCCCAGACCGCGATTACTACCTGAAGGAAGATGCGAAATCGCAGGAATTGCGCAAGGCCTACCTCGCGCATGTACAGAAGATGTTCGAACTGCTCGGCGATGCACCAGAATCGGCCGCGACCGATGCCCAAACCGTGATGCGAATTGAAACGGGCCTTGCCAAAGGCTCGATGACGCGCGTGGAGCGGCGCGATCCCAAATCCCTCGATCACAAAATGACCGCCGGCGAACTCGAAAAGATTGCCCCCGAGTTTCATTGGCAGGTTTACTTTTCCAAAGTCGGGTTGCCGTCCCTGACATCGCTGAATGTTGCCGTCCCAAACTTCTTCAAAACGGTGAATAGCGAGATCGGGAAAGAAAGCCTTCCGGACTGGAAGATCTACCTGCGCTGGCACCTCGTGCACGCGAATGCGGCCCAACTTTCCTCTGCTTTCTTGAATGAGAACTTCGCATTCTATGGCAAAACTCTGCAGGGTCAAGAGCAGCTAAAGCCGCGCTGGAAGCGCTGCACCGAGTACGTTGACGACTACCTTGGTGAGGCTCTTGGGCAAGCATACGTCGAAAAGTACTTCAGCCCCCAAGCCAAGAAGGAGGCGCAGAAGATCGTCAAGGAAATTCAGGCTGCCATGGAACAGGACATCAGCAGCCTGCCCTGGATGTCCGCACCGACCAAGCAGCAGGCCCTCGCCAAACTTCACGCGATGGCCAATAAGATCGGATATCCCGACAAGTGGCGCGACTATAGCAAACTTGAGATCGTCCGTGGAGACAATCTCGGCAACGTCGAACGTGCCCGGCAATTCGAATTCAACCGCCAGTTGGCGAAGATCGGCAAACCCGTCGACCGTGGCGAATGGGGAATGACTCCTCCCACCGTCAACGCTTATTACGATCCGCAGATGAACGACATCAACTTTCCGGCTGGAGTACTCCAGCCTCCGGCGTTCGATCCAACATCTGACGCTGCGCCGAACTACGGTGATACGGGCGGTACAGTCGGACACGAACTTACGCACGGATTTGACGACGAGGGCCGCCAGTTCGATGCTCAGGGCAATTTACGCGACTGGTGGACTCCCCAAGACGCGAAGGAATTTCAAAAGCGCGCCGATTGCATCTCAAGTCAGTACTCCAGCTACACGATCGTTGATGACATCAAGATCAATGGAAAGCTTACGCTCGGAGAAGACGTAGCCGACCTCGGTGGCCTGCTTCTGGCCTGGATGGCCTGGAAAGCGGACACCAACGGTCAGAAACTCGAACCGATCGACGATCTTTCGCCTGAGCAGCGCTTCTTTGTCGGCTATGGACAAAGCTGGTGCGGCCAGACCCGCGACGAAACCAAGCGCCTGCGAGCCACCATTGATCCTCACTCGCCGGAGAAATACCGCACGAACGGTGTCGTCTCGAACATGCCGGAATTTCAGCAAGCCTTCCACTGCAAAGCGGGTTCTCCCATGGTGAACGCAAACCGCTGCCGGGTGTGGTGAGAGCAGCTAAACGTCCAAGCCAATTGACCGCATCAATTCCAGTCCATTGCTCTTCGTGACAATACCATCGCGCAGCTTGTAGTCGAAGGTCATACGGCCATTGGCAAGTTCGTCCTGGAAATGAACGTTGTGCAGATGGCCGTCCAGACTCCCTCCAATATCGGTTAACGCCAGGTCGTGTGTGCTGACTAGGCCGATGGCTCCGCGATCGACCAAGGCTCGCACGATTCCCTCGCCACCAATTCTCCGGTCATTTGAATTGGTTCCCTGGAGCAGTTCGTCCAGCAAGAATAGCAACGCCGGATCTCCGCCTGCTAAATCGAGAATCTGCCGCAGCCGTGTGATCTCTGCGTAAAAACGCGAACTGCCCTCCTGCAACGAATCGTTGATCCGGATGCTTGCTCCCACTTGCAATGCTGCCAGCCGCAACCGACGAGCGCGCACCGGAGCACCCGCCATTGCAAGCACAGTGTTGACTCCGACCGCCCGCAACAGAGTGCTTTTCCCCGACATGTTCGACCCGCTGATCAGAAGTACTCTCGTCTTGCCATCGACGCTCACGTCATTGCGAACACAACTGGCCACAGGCACAAGTGGGTGGCCCAGGTGCTGCGCATCAAATAACGCCGTACCTTCGACAAACTCCGGCAATTGATCTTCTGGATGTTCATAGCTGTAGGCCGCCAGCGAAAGTAGCGCCTCGATCTCCCCGACAACGCTGAGCCATTCGCTCACTGCGTTGCCATGCGCCTTGCGCCAGCGTTCGGCGGCGAGTGCTACCTGCACTGAGTACATCAGCGGAGCATCAATAATTCGCACGAAGACGTTATGCCGCGAATTGATGACGTCGACCAGAGTCCGCAAACGCGCAATCGCCTGCGACGCGCGAACGCCCCCCGAAATCATTCCTCGCTGTAGCTCCTGCAGTCGCTCGCCGCGGAATGCATGCGCCTCTATCATCGCCAGCACTCCTGACAAGAGCTCGAGATCTTGAAAAGCTTTCTCTGTCCCATGCACTGACTCTTCAATCGGTCCCCGCAGGTGATATGTAAAGTAAGCTTCCACCGCGACAACAATCACCAGCGGAGAAATGACATCCCACACCGCCCACACGGCGACAGAGCAGACCGCGAGTGCCGCCAGCACAGGCGCCAGCCAGACCATCCATGGCCATTTCATCTGGTTCGGCGACTCGGCCCAATTCACGAGCTCGGCAGGATGCACACCCACTCTCGCATCCTCGCCGAGAATCGCAAGGTTTTCGCGCAGACCGAGTTCGCTTCGCAGTTCGGCTACGGCTGCATGGCGCTCGCGGATCTCCTCAACTTTCGTTGGCGTCAGCAGCCACTTCGCAAGCGTCTCTTCCCCGATGCGCGTTCGTGCCGCTGACAGCAGTTGAAAGAGGCTCGCATTCCCGAAGAGATCGAGATCGGCGGCGTACACGTGATGCGGATCGGCAAACCGTTCGCCGGTTTCTCCCGTGCCGGCCCAGCGATCTTCAATGCGAGTTAATCCTCGTTCGTAGAATGCAGCGGCTCGTTGCGCCAGCTCGCGCGTCCTCAGAATCCGTGAGTGCCAGCACGCAATGCCGGCAAATGCCGCGATCGGCGCCGCAATCCACCACGCAGAAAGAAAATGCGCCCGAAAGGACGCCCAGATGAGTACGATGACGGCAACGGCCAGAAATAGCCGCGTGTTCCCGAGCCGGATGTGAATCTTTTCCAACTCCGCCACGCGCGCTTCGCGGACACTTTGCCGTTGAGAGTATTCCTCTGCAGGAAGCACAGGCTCAAAATGTAGCAGGTAAATCGAGCTCGACGAAAGAGTACAACTTAGTTCTTCGCGGGACTGCCGAACAACACTGCGCGCATCGAGATACTGCCGAAATCAAATCCTTCATATGGATACTCCACGGCATCCTTCTCGTCAGTGCTGCCGATACAGTAGAGAAGCGGCAGATAATGCTCCAACGTCGGATGTGCTGTTGACAGGAGCGATCCTCCCCACTTCTCCGGCTCTGCCAGCGCGGTCGCATCGTGAGCATCCACGGCACCTTTGACCCTGGCATCGAACTCAACCGCCCAATCGTACGCGCCATGCGGATCGTTCCAATCGATCTGTCCCAGATTGTGCACGATATTTCCGCTGCCCAGGATCAGAACTCCACGCTCACGCAGCGAGCGAATCTCACGCCCAAGTTCCAGGTGCTCTTTGAACCCGCGCCGGGCATCCAGACTCAACTGAAATGCTGGCACGTCTGCCTTCGGATACATGTGCCGCAGCACGCTCCACGATCCGTGATCCAGTCCCCATTTCTGGTCAGGGATAATCTCAGGGTCACTCGCGATCTTTGCAGCCTCGTCCGGCGCACCCGGTGCCGGATACTCCACTTCATATAGTGGCTTGGGAAATCCGTAGAAGTCATGAATCGTCCGAGGATGCTCGGACGTCAGCACGCGCGCCCCATCCGTGACCCAGTGTGCTGAGACCACACACACGGCCTTCGGCCGCGGTAGCCGTGCGCTCAGTTCACTCAGCGACTCGGTAAAGGCATTGTCCTCAATAGCGTTCATCGGCGATCCGTGGCCGACAAACAACACAGGCATCTTTGGCAAGGAAATCCTCTTTCGATCCTCAGCTTGCGATCACTTTCTCTTTGATTATTCCCTTTGGAAGAGGATTCGGCCCGCAACCTATTGCAGATCGGCTTTGTCGGGATTGTAGTAGAAGCGGAAACGCAATGCGAGGTAAGGCCCGGTGAAATCGCTCGGCAGCGGTGGGAATGGATTCGAAGCCGTGATGCTGCCCCACGCAGGACGGTCGAGAGCAACATCGCCCGAGGAAGCCACGAGCCGCATATCTGCAACCTTCCCATCTTTCGTGATGGCGAATTCAATAGCCAGCTTCCCCTTCTTCATCTCGGCCGATTCTGGAATCAGGTGATACCAGTTCTCCCGCACGTCCTGCAAAATACGCTGCAGGTACGGCCCGAAGTCCACGCCTTGCGTGTCGCTCAGAATGTCCAGAGCACCGAGTTGACGGCCATGGGCTCCGGTACCTAACCCGAAGTCACCCTCCTGGCCACCGCCACCGGAAGCCCGCCTTGCCGCTGCGGCCTGTGCTGCCTGCTGTATCGCCGAACCTGCACTCATGCCGCCCGCATACTTATTGAACGGATTGTTGTTCTCTTTCGGCAACTGCAGCTGCGCCGTCTGGTTACTGTCAAACTGCGGACGCTGCACGGGCTGGCCGCCCTGCGGTTGCGGAGCCTGACTCTGTCCGCTGGGCGGTGGCGTAGCAGTCTGCGCCGTCCGCGGCCCTTGCGGCCCGGGTGCCCCGGGGGGCGGCGTTGCCAGTATCTTCCGCAATTCCTTCGGATCCAGTTCCGGATGCCTCGAGGTCGCAATGCGATCTTTATCGGACAAGACATTCGTGTTCGGCCGGTGCGTCACTTTCTGAAGGTCGGGCGGCAGCGCCAGGAAAGTGGTGTTGTCTTTATTCGCGTTCAGGGGCACGACGACCGCGGTATGCAGAGGAATGAATTTTTCAATGAACTTGAAATTCCAGAGAATGATTGTCAACAGCAAGTGGAAGATGATCGAGATCCAGATCGCCTCCCGCTTTCGCGAGCGGGCGAGATCATCCTGCAACTGAATTAGCAGGTGCGGTACCCGCGCATCCAATTCGCGGTATGCTGTCTCCCAGTCCTCGGTGTCATACAGCCCAAGTTGTTCTGGCTGAGGCTTTTCAGGCGGGGCTACCGGATCCTGAAATGGAATTTGCGTGATCGGCATGCGCTGGTTTTCGCTAAACGCCTCTGTGTCCGC
>Ga0070735_10000543_pt1 | contig 40450 bp, 32 predicted proteins | sample Coa_R1_FD_66443 | JGI IMG/M metagenome (GOLD analysis project Ga0070735, IMG submission 66443) | Surface soil microbial communities from Centralia Pennsylvania, which are recovering from an underground coalmine fire - Coalmine... | ecosystem: Environmental > Terrestrial > Soil > Unclassified ... | reverse complement strand
GGAGTGGTTCCGTGGCAGGAGATCGGAGTTTCCAGCCGCTCCAATAATGGTTTGTACGTGGCTTCTATTTTTATGCAAAAGGTGTATGGGTCATGGGCAGCCGCTCTAGTGACGGCATTGGTGATGTGGACTGCATTTGCATCCGTCTTTTCAGTAATGCTTAGTTACTCGCGTGTGCCGTACGCGGCTGCGCTGGATGGAAATTATTTCCGAGTATTCGCGAAGGTACATCCGCAATATTTGTTCCCTCATGTGTCGCTGTTGGCTTTAGGCGCAGTTGCACTTCTGTTTTGCTTCTTTTCCTTGGCGGACGTGATCGCAGCGCTGGTAGTAACACGCATCATGTTGCAGTTTCTCATGCAGGCAATTGGAGTGATCGTGTTGCGCATTCGACGTCCTGACATGCCGCGACCATTTCGCATGTGGCTGTACCCCCTGCCCGCACTTTTCGCGTCGATCGGTTTTACATTCATCCTGATTGCGCGAAGTAACTCCCTGACCCAGGTTCGTTATGCCCTGGTAATTCTCGTCAGCGGTGTCCTTCTTTACCTGCTCCGATCGTGGCGCCGGAAGGAATGGCCGTTCGCCGCCAGCCGAGAGCCATCTCAGTAGGCAAAACTCATTATGGCCGACATGGCAAACACGGTTTCGGCAGTGGCAACGCGCCATGACGGTTCGCCTTGGGCTCCGTTGCGTGAACCTCTATTTCGTTCATTGTGGGTCGCAGCCGTTATTTCGTACGTTGGCACATGGATGCAGAACGTGGGTGCAGGGTGGTTGATGACGCAACTCACCGTGTCGCCATTAATGGTGAGTTTGGTGCAAGCTGCGTCAACCTTGCCTGTTTTTCTGGTGATTCTTCCCGCAGGGGCTCTGGCGGACATGGTTGATCGCCGACGCTTATTGCTGATCACGCAAGCATGGATGGTCGTAGCCGCTGGAGCACTGGGCATAATGGCACTTACCAGTTGCGTGACACCTTGGGTTTTGCTTCTCTTCACGTTCTTGCTGGGCCTCGGGGCCGTGATGAATGATCCGGCGTGGCAGGCCATTACTCCCGACGTTATTTCACACAGACAGCACGCGGCAGCCGTAGCTCTAAACTCTGTGGGATTCAATATCGCAAGGGCTGTGGGTCCGGCGTTGGGTGGATTGACGATCGCTCTTGCCGGATCGGGCGTCGCGTTTCTCCTGAACGCTGCATCTTTCTTTGGCGTGATTTTTTTTCTATACCGCTGGAAACGGCCCTCCTTTGAACGAGTAGAGAACGGACGAATGCACGAAGCGATCCTTGCTGGATTACGCTATGCACGCACTACACGGGTGGTGCAATGTGTTCTGATCCGCACTGGAGCATTCAGCCTAGGCGCAAGTTCTTTGTTGGCGTTGCTACCTCTGGTGGCGCGTCCACATGGCGCGAGCGGCTACGGTTTGCTGTTAGGCTCGTTTGGTTTGGGCGCGTTGGCCGGGGCAGCAATCCTTCCGCAGTTGCGCGATCGGCTGTCCGTAGACGGTGTCGTCGCAGCAGCCATTGTGGTTTTCGCCGCGATGACGTTCGCGGCCGGGGCAGTGCAGAGTTTTGGCTGGTTGAGTCTCGTCTTATTCGTGAGCGGCACGGCGTGGATTGGAATCCTCGCGTGTCTCAACGTGGCGGCGCAAACCATGTCGCCCTCGTACTTGCGGGCGCGAACTCTCTCAACATACTTGCTCGTTTTGCAGGGAGGTATGGCTGTGGGAAGCGCATTGTGGGGAGCAATCGCCACACGGATCGGTGTTCCAAACGCACTCTCGTGGTCAGCAGGCGCGCTGGTGCTAGGCCTCGTCGCCGTCCGGAGGTATCGGTTGACAGCGCAAGAGTTGGAACTTGCTCCTGCAGTTGTGCGAGACTGAAATTCGCGTAGAATGGAGCCACTCTTCGAAGCTACTCAAGTGGTTCCTTCATGAAAGTACAGATCCGATCCGCGGCGTCTTGCTCGTCCTGCCTGATTCTCGTTATTTCTGCCGCCAGTTACCTCGCGTCCTCAGAAACTTCCTCTCCTCGTCCGAACACGGAAACGACAGCTGTCCTTGACACAGAGTCTAAGGAAATCGAGATAGCGGGTGCCTTGCCTATCGGCATTGATCTCGAGCAACCCGAAGCAATCGCGAGTTATTGCGAGGGCCTTTCCCGTGGGAAGGCAGAGGCTCCGGCGCTTCAGGCGGCGTGCGAGTTTTCTCTTTCACTGCGGTCGAAGCTCCCTGATGTCATTTGTGATCAGGCAACAAGGCGATATCAGGAAGACCTACTCGGAAATGTAGTTCAGCAAGACCTGATCACGGCAAAAGTACGTTATGCAGGCGGGCAGGAGCAGTACAGCCAGATCGCCCTCGATGGCAAACCAGTAGAATCTCGGATTCTGCAGTCCTCCGGCACCTGGTCGGAGGGAGAGTTTGCCACCGGGCTACGAACTATCTTCCTGCCGCAAAGCTCTGCGGAATTCAAGTTTTCGAAGCAGGAAAGACTCCGCTCGCGCGAAGTTTTGGTCTTTGAATTCAAGGTCGACAGAAGAAACAATCGGTCCTGGTACATCAAAGCGTCAGGCCCGAGTACCTTTCCCGGCTATCGTGGTCGCATATGGATCGATAAAACAACTTCGCAGCTTGTGCGGTTTGAACGGAAAATGACAGAGGTCGAAAACGATTTCCCGATTCAACAGGTGAGCACCACGATTGACTATGCCGATGTAGACCTCGCCGATGGCACGAAATTCGTCCTTCCGGTGCAAGCGACTAATTTAACCTGCCCGACAGTCGCATCTAGCGATTGCTGGCATAGCCAGTTGACGTTCAGGCACTGGCAAAAATTTGCAGTTCGAGCTCGCATTCTGACTAGCGACGAAGCCGCAGCACCGCGCGACGCTCCTCCTGCCAGTCGTCCAGAGGTTGTCTCAATTCCGCAGTCAATGGAACTGTTCCAGCAGCGTGACATTTCAGCGGAAATGCAGGCTCGAGAGCTTGCTGAAATTTACGCTCGTCACCGACAGGCTGAGGTCATCGCATCCTTTCGGATCGGCGAGGACAAGGCTTTACCGAAGCTCGTTCCGCCAAGTTCGCAGGGCGATGCGCGGGCTAAAGCAGCTGGCGCCCGAACGGAATCACCAATCAGCGAAACCCCGACGTTTAAGGCCAGTGTCAGACTCGTCCAGGTGCCTGCGGTGGTCCGCGACTCCCAGGGACACGCCGTCGACTATCTGAAGAAACCAGACTTTCGCCTGTTCGATGACCGCAAGCCACAGGTGATCACAAGCTTTTCGCTCCAGCGACCAGGCAAACACCTTACCGTACCCGAGGATTCCGCCGAACCATCAAAGCCAATCGTGGAAGCTGAACCCACACGCTTTGCGGCTTACGTCTTCGACGATATCCATGCGGCGATGGACGATCTTTCCCGCGCACGCGACGCAGCCAAACGCCACATTACGTCTTTGCGCTCCGGTGATAGGGTTGCGGTTTTCACCCTGTCAGGTACTGTCGGAATGGATTTCACCAACGATCGTTCGCGGCTAAATGGAGCCTTATCACAGATTCGTCCACATGCGTTGACTGCAGCTGGATCAGTTCGCTGTCCCGATATCAGCTATGCTCAAGCGGACCTGGTCCAGAAGAACGATGCTATCGCGTTAGAACAAGCCAGGGACGAAGCTATGAGATGCGCATTTGCCGGTGATTCGACCGCTCGAATCCCTGCAGAGCGACTCGCTCGGGACACCGCGGCACAGGTGTTGATCTCTGGTCGCGCAGAGAGCCAAAGGTCGTTTCACACACTGAACGATGTAGTACGCTACCTTGCCCGCATGCCTGGTCAACGCATTATCGTTTTGGTTTCACCTGGATTCCCTATTGCCGAAATGCAGCAGGAATCAACCGCAATTATTGACGAAGCTCAGAACGCACAGATAATCATCAATGTTCTCGATCCGAGTGGACTGCCCACCCGCAGTACGATCGAAATGGGAAGCCTTTCTACGCCGACCGACGTATTGATTGATCTTTCCGGCGGGACCGGCGGTTCCTTCTATCGCAATCGAAACGATGTTGATGAGGGATTTTTTAAGACAGCTCTACCGGAACTCTTTTACGTTTTGGGATTCTCCCCGCAGAAATTGGATGGGAAATTTCATAGCCTGAAGGTTATCGTGGAGCGAACGGACAAGCTAAGCGTGCAGGCCCGTCGCGGGTACTATGCGCTTAGAGCGGAGAACTGAGCATCGGAGAACAGTTATTCGAAGTTAAAATCACCAACTCAATTACAGGAGAAACCGTGAAAACAACAAAATGTTTGTTTGGTCTTTTGATCTTGATGGCGGTCAGCATCACCGCGTCCGCGCAGATGGGGAAGGGTGAGCCTCCGCATACTGTGCCCGACATTATGGATCATGCTGTAGGTCCGGCTGAAGGCGAGATCGTACCAGCAGCCGAAGCGATGCCCGAGGACAAGTATTCCTTTGCACCAACGAACGGAGAGTTCAAGGGAGTACGGACGTTCGCGCAGCAGATCAAGCACATTGCTGCCGTAAATTATTTGATCGGGGCGGCTATTCTTGAAGAGAAACCCCCGGTGGAACTGGGCGGCGAAAATGGTCCCGACTCCATTGCTAGCAAGGCTGACACTGTGAAGTTCCTTAAGGACTCGTTTGCTTACTCGCACAAGGCGCTGAAAAGCATCAATGAGAAGAATCAAACTGATGCCATCAAGAGCCCGTTTGGCGAGGGAAAAATGTCGCGGATGGGAGCTGCAACCATTCTTCTCTGGCATCCATTCGATCATTATGGGCAGATGGTGGAATACCTGCGCATGAATGGCATCGTGCCCCCGGCCAGCCGCTAGCGATAGGCCGATAATTTCAATAATGGAGGGCCGGATTCAGTCCGGTCCTTTTTTACTTTGTAGGTCGAAAGACTCGGGGACAGTGGTTCTATTTACAGTGTCCTAAAAAGGGATATCGTAGAGCCTCCTAGAAAATCAAAAAAGGCATTGTTATGGCCTTTGCACAAAGTAGCGGGTCACCATGAATCGCCCCACGTCATCTTCTCTGGCTTTGGAATTTAGTGAGGATACAGCTCGCCGAGAGATTGAGGACTTTGTGCAAGCACTGAGTTCCTATCCCGAACGCTTTGCCCATGACCCCCGCTTAAGCTTTGCTCAGTATTTGGACACGATCATGAGCACTGATCGCAAGCACCACGCCTGAACCATCCAACCGAATCTACAGTCGTGCGCCGCATTTGGAGACCTGAGTCAAGATTAGTTCCGCCGCCAGCCCTTCGCCCTGCAGGTGTTTCTGGATGCGATGCATCGTCCTGCCGGGTTCCACTTTTGGATCAAGAAAGATCAAGACAGATGGTCCAGCTCCGCTCAGTGCGACTCCCAAGATCCCTCTCTCATTGCGGGTTTTGTGAAGTGCTGGTAAAAGTGGGCAAAGGCCGGCACGGTACGGTTGATGAAGGCGATCTTCGAGAGCAGTACTAAGCAGGTCATGACGCCCCTGGGCAAAGGCCGCCAGCAAAAGCAGGGAGTTTTGAATATTGGCAACCGTATCGGATCGAGAATATTTTTCTGGAAGAACCCGGCGGCCTTTTTCTGTCGAAAGACCAGCACTCGGCACTGCCAGTAGCAGCGGCCATGTCCCCTTTGGAATGAAACGAGCAACCTGAGCACTGCCGTTAGTATTAATGCCCGCGACGCTCAGCCCTCCGAACCAACAGGCCGCCGCGTTATCAGGATGATGCTCGCGGCGCGACGCTTCAGCAACGATCTGTTCGTCCAACCAACGAAGGCTTCCGAAGCGATTGGCGAGTGCAACCCCAGCAAGGCGAGCTGCGGCTGAAGATCCGCAACCCTTCCCGATGGGGATTTCATTAACGAGTCGCAGTGCAAAAGGCAGGATTGGCTTGTGATTCGCTTCTAGAACCTCGGAATAGGTCCGCAGGACGAGATGGTTTTCGAGGCATCCACAGATTTCGGGGTCGCGCCCGGAAGCAATAACTGAAAACTCCGGAGAGATTCGAGCTTGAACTCTCAGGAACAGATTAAGCGCGAGCGCTGCCGCATCGAAGGCAGGACCGAGATTTGCCGATGTCGCAGGCAAGGTTAGAGTAAAGAAGCCCGAGCGACTATTGCGTGATCGGGTTCTCATACTCCGGGCCGCTCAGCACCAAGACTATCGATGGCGCGCAGAACAGCGTCCGTATTGGCATCGACCGCGATCGGAGCACGACGCTGGCCAAGCAGCACGGCCTGATCCGCTTGAGTAGAGAATAGACTGCCGCTGTGAAACTTGATTGTGAAATCGGGGTCTTTGAGTAGATGGCCGGTCAGGATCAAGACAACCGTTTCCGCGGAATTCACGAAGCCGCGTGTGCGCAACTTCTTGAGCCCGGCGAGGGTCACGGCAGACGCAGGTTCGCATCCAATGCCGTCGATTCCGATTTCGGCTTTGGCCATCGCGATCTCGGCTTCAGTGACCTCTTCGACGGTTCCCTGAGTCGCTTCCAGAACGCGAATGGCTTTTCTCCACGATGCGGGACTGCCGATGCGAATGGCGGTCGCCGCGGTCTCGGCATGAACTGCGACCAGATGCCTACCGCCAGATTCACGAACGGTGCGAACGAGTGGGTTCGCACCCTTGGCCTGAATGATCGAGATCTTCGGCAACCTCTCGATAAAACCGAGTTGATGCATTTCGAGGAAAGCTTTGCCAATCGCGGAACAGTTACCGAGATTCCCACCTGGGACGATTACATGGTCGGGCGGTACCCAATCCATTTGCTCCAGGAGTTCCACCGCCGCGATCTTCTGTCCCTCTACCCTGTAAGGATTGACCGAGTTCAGCAGATAAATCTGTGTCCGCTGCACCACCTCGTGAAGAATACGCAGACAACCATCGAAGTCAGTTCTCAGCTGGCACGTGAACGCGCCATAGTCCAGCGCCTGGGAAAGTTTGCCCCAGGCTACCTGTCCTTCAGGGATCAAAACAAGACTATGCAGTCCACCGTGTGCAGCGTAGGCTGCAACGGATGCTGAGGTGTTGCCAGTTGAGGCGCAGGCCACCCACGAGAAGCTTGCCTGCCGCGCAAAAGACGCCGCCACCGTCATCCCCGTGTCTTTGAATGAGCCGGTGGGATTCATCCCCTGATGAAGGGCAAACAAATTCGGGATGCCCACCTCTCGAGAACACGATGGCATTGGATAAAGCGGCGCATTGCCTTCGCGTAGAGTGATGATGTGAGATGAATCGACCGCCGGCAGTAGTTCGCGGAAACGCCAAACCCCGCTGCGATCAAGCGGCTTGAAAGACTTCCGGCGTTGCCGCCAAAGTGCCTTAAGCGCAGCAGGATCGAGTTTACCGGCACGCAAGCCCGCGGCGGTGCTCCATGAGGGATAAACGACTTCAAGGAGATCCCCGCAGCCGTCACATCGAAATGCAGCACCTGGGTTCTGGGTTTCGGACTTGCAGGCAATACAACGAAACTCGGACGAAGAAGGAGCAGATGTTGCGGAAGTCGTCGAGTTGCTCATTCGTCGCGCGTCTCGGTCATTTCGCGCCACGCAAATACGCGTCGGTTTTTCCGATCCAATCGGCACGCGGCGGATTGAAAACATCGAGGTCGATCGTGTCCTCCAAGGCCTCCGCTTTATGAGGCATGTGGGGCGGGATCGTCAGAACTTCGCCGGAGTGGACGACGATTTCTTTCCCATCGATCCAGAATTTCAAAGCGCCATCGAGGATGTAAGTGATCTGCTCGTTGTGATGGCTATGTTCGGGAACGACGCACCCTTTCTTCAGCAAGACCCGCGCCAGCATGACGTTTTGTCCGACGATGAACTGGCGCTGCAATAGCGGATTCAGATCCTCCAGCGGTATCGACTGCCAGGGAATGTACTGGAGTTGCGCATTGGTCGCAGGCTTTTTGGTCGTTCGGATTCTAGCTTTCGGTTTCGATTTTGATTTTGGCATTCGCAGTCCTTTACTGAGAACGTCCTATCTCGTGATAGCCGTTTCTCTCCACGCTGAGGAGACGCGCTGAATACGATCGACGGCTTCTTGCAAAATGGCCATCGACGAAGCAAATGAGAAGCGAACAAAGTCTCTGCCTGCAGGGCCGAAGGCTGCACCAGGAATCGCCGCAACACCAGCTTCTTCCAGCAAAATTCGACACAGTTCCTCGGCAGGCATTCCGGTCTGCGAGATGTTAACCCAGGCATAAAACGCACCTTCCGGCGCTTGGCAACGGAACCCAGGAACTTGGTTCAGATCATGAACAAAACGCTTACGGCGGCGTTCAAACTCACTCACCATGCGCGGCGTCGAGCCCTCGTCATCCTTTAGTGCTTCGATGGCGGCGTATTGTGTGAATTCTGCAACACAGGTGTAGCTGTTGACCGCAAGCATATTGAGCGCGGGTACGATGCGTGGTGGTGCGACGGTATATCCCAAACGCCACCCTGTCATCGCGAAACTCTTCGAGAATCCATCGATAATCAGAGTTCTCTCTTCCATGCCTGGATAGCTCATCATCGAGACGAATTGATCGCCATAGACAACGCGGGCGTAGATTTCGTCCGACAGGACCAACAGGTCGTGTTCCACGGCGAGTTCGGCGAGACGACGTTGAACTGCATCGGTGTATACGGTACCCGTAGGATTGCCCGGAGAATTGGTGATAAGAATCTTGCTACGCGGCGTAATCTTTGCTGCCACCTCGTCCGGGTTGGGCTGAAGTTGGTTACGTTCGGAAAGCTCGAAGGGCACCGGCACCCCGCCCAGTCCCAGCGCGATCGAAGGATATCCTGGGAAACCGGGGTCAGGATAGAGTACCTCGTCGCCGGGATCGATCAGCGCCATCATCGCCAAAAAAAGAGCGATCTTACAGCCGGGCGCGATGACGATGTTGTCCGCCGAAACATTCAAGTTCCGCGTAGAGTGAAGATACTGTGCGAGCGCGTCGCGTAAAGCTGGCACTCCAGCCACCGGACAGTAACGGTCCTTACCTTCGTCTAAAGCGCGTTTCAAAGCAGCATTCACCGGCTGAGCCGGATGAAAATCCGGCTCGCCCAGCTCGAGGTGAATTATGGAACGGCCTTCACTTTCGAGTTCTTTCGCACGCGCATAAACGGAGAGAGCGCCTTCTCCGGACATCACCGCCATACGTGAAGCAAGTGGTCGCATCGAGAGCCTTTCACAGTTATCTTACATAATCCGATTCAAAGGCCTTTGTAGGCGCCGCCGTCGACCAATATGGTTTGGCCTGTAACGTAGGATGCGCGCTCGGATGCGAGCCAGACAATCGTATCTGCCACCTCGCGTGGTTCCCCGACCCGGTGGACCGCGGCATCGGCAGCCCAACGATCAAAAATCTCTTGTTCTGAGTCTCCGGATGCTGCCGAACGCACCTTGGCGAGTTGCTTGAGTCGGTCGGTCGCCGCGAAACCAGGACCAACGTTGTTCACTAATATCCCGTCCTTGCCAAACTCGTTGGCCAGACTCTTGACGAGGCCTACCACGGCCGCTCGTACTGCATTGGAAAGAACCAGCTCGGGGACGGGCTGCTTAGTGGTAATTGAGGTGAGAGTAATGATCCGTCCCCAGCGCTTCTTCTGCATGTGGGGGATGACCTCACGGGCGAAGTAAACGGTACTAAGAAAATTAGCATTTATTGCTTTGTTCCAGTCATCTAGAGATGCCGCGAGAAAGCCTTTTGGCGGAGGCCCGCCAGCGTTCGTCACGCAAATGTCTACACTCCCAAAACGTTTGACAATATCGTTGACAAAATTGCGGACTGCATCGGGATCGGTCACATCGAGCGGCGAAGCGAGCACTTCGACCTTGTGTTCTTTCTCGATTTGTTTCGCCGCAGCGTCGAGGCGTTCGGAATTTCTGGCGCACATGGCAACGCGACATCCTTCCGCAGCGAACCCCTCGGCAGTGGCGCGGCCGATCCCCTGGCTTGAGGCAGCGACGATTGCTACCCGATTCTTCAATCCAGTATCCATAAGCATGAAATTATAGCGGGTGTAAGCTGCCACGACGTGAATGGATGTTGCTGCGCACAATATACGGTGGAGTAAGATTCTGAGGGGAGCACACCATGAGCAAGAATCAGTATCGTCCCGAAACTCAGGCGGTCCGCGGCGGCACCGATCTCACCAAGAAGAATGGACCGCTGGCGACGCCCATTTATCAAACGTCGACCTTCGAGGTGACGGACAACGAGCAGCAATTGCGGGCGACCCCGACCGACATGTTCTATACGCGCTACGGAAATCCCACCCATACTGTCGCTGAAAAGGCGATTGCTGACCTGGAAAAAACTGACAGGGCTTTGCTTTTCGCCTCGGGGATGAACGCCATTACCACTTCCCTTCTGGCTCTGTTGCAGAGTGGTGATCACATTGTTGCCCAGCGCGACATTTATGGCGGAGCGACCAAGTTCCTGGGGCAATGGCTTCCCAAGCTCGGAATTGAGACCACGTTTGTGGACACGACAGAGTACGAGCAGCACGAACGCGCGATACGAGCGAATACTAAGCTCCTGTACCTCGAGTCTCCCACCAATCCGACTCTGCGGGTCGTGGATTTGAAGCGGACAGCGGAAATCGGGAGAAAGCATGGGCTGCTAAGCATGATCGACAGCACATTTGCTTCTCCGATTAACTGCCGGCCAGCTGAGTATGGTATCGATCTCGTGATGCACTCGGGAACCAAGTACTTTGGCGGACACTCTGATCTGATTGCCGGGGCCGTCGCAGGGCGTGAAGATCTCATTGAGAAAATTCGCGCCACCCGCACCACTCTGGGCGGATGCATGGATCCGCACGCGGCATGGCTCTTGTTGCGAGGCATCAAAACGCTCGCGGTTCGGGTTGAGAGACAAAACGAGAATGCTTTGCGGGTAGCTCAATTCCTTGCACAGCACGCCGGAGTGAGAAGAGTTCACTACCCATTTCTGGAAGGGAACCCGCAGCGGGGCCTCGCCATGCAACAGATGCGCGGTGGGGGAGCGATCGTGAGTTTTGAGGTCGAGGGCACAGGCCGGGATGCCTGCAAACTGACTGAAGCCCTAACGCTCTTTACGCTAGCCCCTAGCCTTGGTGGGGTGGATTCTCTGGTCAGCATTCCGGTGCTCACTTCCCATGCGATGATTCCGGCCGAGCATCGCGAGAAAGCAGGCATTACGGAGCAAATGATACGTCTGTCGGTGGGAATCGAACACGCCGACGACTTAATCGCCGATCTCGATCACGCACTCTCTAGTGTTGCGAGCACGCAATTCGGGGTAGCAACCAGGTAGCTCGAATTCAACAATAAAAGCCTGACCTCATGCGAGGTCAGGCCAAGGAGAACCCAGCTGCGTTGCTCTAGAAGAGAAGTTTTGCGCCCAATTGCAAAATGCGCGGGCTGTAAGCGGTCCCCACTTGAAGGAAGTTAGAGCCAGGGACAAATGTGCTTGTGCCTGAGGAGAAGCCGGCACTTCCTGCCGCACCACCCTGATCGCCGCCAAGCGGACCGTATTCCACGTGGTTAAAGATGTTGAAGGCTTCCGCCCGGAACTCAAAGGCAAGGCTCTCTTTGATCGGGAAGTGCTTGAAGAGTGCCATGTCGATGTTCCAATGACCTGGGTTCCGGAGGGAATTTCGGCCGCTATCGCCCAACGTCAAGCCAACCGGCGCTGTATAGGCGTTCGGATTGGCAATGAACGGGCCAAAACCGGACGCGGGATCGAATTGGGGGATGTTTTGGTGCGGGTTGGAGATGACATCGGCGTAAGACTGGCCGGCACCTGCACCGGATGAAACCCCGTTGCCGAGGCCGGCATTGTCCGGATTCGCTGCACCGTTGTATGCACTGAACGGAGTCCCTGTCTGCCACGCGCCAATTCCCGAAAGCTCCCAGTTGCCTAAAATTTTATTCGCGATTCCCGCCTGCTTAAAGAACGGCAAATCATACACGGCGCTGGTCGTGAACGTGTGCCGTTGGTCAAAGTTGGATGAGGCCCTGAACGCGGCAAAGTCGTAGGCGTTGAGGATGCCACCGTCGCCGAAGAGGCCACCGTCGGAAGCGTCGTCAATCGAGTGACTATAAGTGTAAGAAACATTCAATTGGAGCGCACCGATACTGCGTCGCAATTGGGCCTGTAACGCGTTGTAACTGGAGGACGCTCCGTTGTCGAGGCGCGTAATATCGCCAAAACCTCGAAATGGACGAAAAGGATTGGGATCGTTGCCGCAGGCAACAGCGAGATTCGTAGCAACCTGGCCCCCTGTCGTTCCCGTATATGAGACGCCATTCACCATCGCCGTGGCCACGGCTTGGCCAGAGCCATTCACGCCTACGCTGGTACTGGAGCAATCGTTAGCACTGATTGCCGCATTCAATGCAATGTATGGATTCTGCGCCGCGGGCACGAGTTGTAACTGATTCAATTCGTACTTGCGCCCAAGATGGGTTCCCTTGCTTCCTACGTACGACAATGTAGCGACCGTATTCTTGGCCACGTCGTGCTGAACATCGAGATGCCACTGTTGCACGTTAGGCCAAACGGCATGATTCGGAATTGAAATGACGCCCAACGGGAACAGAAGGCTCGTCCCACTGGCGCTCCCGCCGATATTGTTGTATCCGGAAATGTTGTATTGCGTGGGAACCTGAACCAAGGGAGGCGAGCTTTCCAAGGCTTCGCTGTCCGCTTCATTGCCATTGGTATGGTCGAAGAAGATACCATAGCCACCGCGGATAGCCCACTTACCGTCGCCTTTGGGATCGAAGGCGAAACCAAGGCGAGGCGCGGGGTTGAACAGTTTTCCCGTCATGCAACCCGCAGGGGTACCGTTGACACCACACTGCACCATGCCGTTAAAAGGATCGCCTGAACCCGGGATAAGGGCACCCGGTTGTCCGTTCACGCTACCATCAACGTCGATCCGGGGAGCGTTCGCGGCACTCCAAGCGGACGGTTCGAAGTTGTAGGCGTGGTGGTACCGTTCGCGGTAGGTGCCGTAGAGACTAAATCGAACCCCCATATTCAACGTCAACTTTCGAGTTGCGTGAAAGTCATCCTGGAAATAAGGCTCTAGAATCTTGTAACGGTTGTAATACTTGGGCGCGGAGTTGCTCTGCGCGAAGTTGGCAATATTCCCCATCAACAAGTCGGCAAACGGATTGAGAATTGATACAGTCGAACTTGGGTCAAAAGTAAGAAAGCCATTCACCGAGGGAACTGTTCCTGTAAGTTCGTTCTTTTGTGCAATAACCACGTAGGCGCCAAACTGTAAATTGTGTTGGCCAATAACCTTGGTGATGTTGTCGCGAAATGTGTAGCTGGGATTTGCATTGTACGGACCGTTCGGAACGAAACCCGAATCCTCTGCGAATCCCGTGCTGCCGTACGCACCACCCAATCCACCCGCAACACTGATTCCCGGCAGCGCGCCGCGGTTCCCCGCTGAGGGGAATAAGCTGCTCATGGAGAAGTTCGCCGGGCGCTTCCAGGCGTTTGCGTCCGGCGTGCCAGTATTGGTGAGAACGATGTGGTCGGTCGTGTAGCTGAACACAAACTCATTTAAGAGCGTGGGCGACGCGGTAGCCGTTAGCCGCGCCACCAATGCGGTCGCTGGACCGACAAAGTTGGTTTGGACTGTCGGGAAAGTTGTGCCATCGCTCCATAGAGGAGTCGGCGTTACCGTCTCCCACGAATCGTGAGCGTAGCGAAACATCGCCCGCAATCTGTCGCTGAAGTTGTGATCGACCCGCACTAACTCCTCGCGCCAATTCGTCGGCTGGGACGGAGCTGAGGTAAAGAGGTTAGTACCATTGTTTGGCGCAGGGATTAACGCCAGCAGCGCGCTGCCAGTAGACGTCACCGGAACTTGATTCAGCGCTCCGTTAGTTACGACGGGATTGAAGGAGGGCTGGCCACCTATCAGCTGACCCGTCGCCGTCCCCGGGCAATCGGCGAACGGGGTTGGCGTGCTGCCGTCAGGTTGGAGTCGGGCGAACGGGGCGTTTGTCCCCGGGCAAAGATCGCTGAAGTTTCCTTTGCGTTCCGCGAGTGAAGGGACAATGACGTTGAATTCTTGTCCCGGCACCCGGTCTCGCCTCCATTCTTGCGACCAGAAAAAAAATGTCTTCTCTTTGCTCGCGTTGTAGTGACCGGGGATGTAGATCGGCCCACCAATCGTGTAGCCAAAGTCATTCTTCTTATAGGAAGGGACGGACGACTGAAACTCCGGCGTCGCGTTGAACTTGTCATTGCGGACGAATTCGTAGGCATCGCCGTGGAAGTGGCTGGTCCCAGACTTGGTTTCGGTCTCGATCGTGCCGGACGCGTTGCGGCCATACTGGGCGCCATAGTTCGATGTCAGCACGCGAACCTCGCCGATGGCGTCGATGCTTGGGGTCACATTCAAAGTGGCATTGCTGCCGTTGTCCATGTTGTCGCCGCCATCAAGTTCCCAATTGTTGTACTCCAGGCGGCCGCCGTTCACGCTGTAATTGACGCTTCCGGTAATACCGTATTGCCCCTCCGAGGAACCGGTCTGATTGGTGACCCCCGGGGTAAGTGTGACTAGCTGAGTAAAGACACGCCCATTAAGTTGCAATTGGCTAATTTCTTTGCCTGTGATCGTCCCGGCAAGTTCGTTTGTCTGGGTCTCCACCTGAGCAACATTGGTTCCTTCGACATTCACTTCGGCGTTTTCAGCGCCAACGACCATTGCAGCATCGGCTCTGGCTTTTTCCGCGACGCGAAGCACGATACCGGTCGCCTGATACTTCTTGAAACCCTTCGCGGTGATCGTTAAATCGTAGTTGCCGGGAGGGACAGCGCTGACGAGATAACTCCCTTCCCCATTGCTGACGGTAGTACGCTTGACACCGTGCTCAGGATTGCTAACTGTGATTTGCGCGTTGGGAATGGCAGCACCAGTTGGATCGGTCACAGTGCCGGTAATCGAAGCAGTATCCTGTGCGAGAAGCGACGCGTTGTATCCGCAAATTACAAGAACAATACAAAACCACAGCAGACGGGATTTCATCGTCAACTCCGATTGCATCTGTTTTCGCGAACTGGAACGAAGTGGCTTGAACTCTGCGGCGCCCACCATCCTTCACGCCGCACTGACGACCCGGCTAGCTCAAAAAATCCTTTATTAAAACGTATCAATAGTGCGTTAGCGGTGAATTCGTGTCAAGCGAAAAAATCGGCGCACGATGAGTATCAAAGCAGGCTCCGGGTGGATTCCCGTACCGCGAGTTCTGGCGCGACCTTGCGATGGACGGCAGAGACCGGCCGTTTCTCCACCACAGCATTGATTCCATCAAGAACTATGCCTGCTGCGATGGTTCCCATAACTTCCATCGGCTGGCGCACAGTCGTAAGCGGCGGAGTGTATAGGCTGGAAGCCGCGACATCGTCGAATCCTACAACGGAACAATCTTGTGGAACCTGAAGTCCCGCTTTCGCTAAAGCCCGTATCGCACCAAACGCGGTCATATCATCGAATGCCAGCAATGCGGTAAATGGACGCTTCTGTTTAAGCAACTCCTCCGTCAATTTGCAGCCGGCTTCAAAACTCGAGAGGGGATCGCTCGACTCGGGCAAATCAAGGCACAACCGAGAATCTAGTTCCAATCCGCTGGTCTTGGCAAAATTACGAATTCCCTTCCAGCGCGGAATGCTGTCGCCCAGGGTTTTCGGACCGCGAATAATGGCAATCTTGCGGTGACCTATGGAGTACAGGTGCTCAAGCGCGCTATATGCTCCGAGTTCGTTATCGACGATGACGGAACTGATGGAGTCGTTTTGTAGTTCGCGGCAGATCATCACGGTTGGGATACTGCTCTTTTCCAGGTCAGCGAGCACATCAACGTTCACAAATAGCCAGTTCGCCACGACGATCAGACCTTCCACACGACGATCGAGCAGCATTTCAAGGTACCGCTCAAAACGACTGCGCTCGTTATGGACGTCCGTGAGAATCGGGAGATATGAGGACTGATAAAGAGAATTCTCGATGCCGCGAAGGATCAGGGTGCAGTAGGGGTCGGTCATGTCGAAAACCATCACGCCGACAGTATGGCTGCGTCTGCTTCGCAGGGAACGGGCAAACAGGTTGGGACGGTAACCAAGCTTTTTTGCTGCGCGTTCTATGCGCTTCTTGGTATTTTCAGGAATATATCGGGCCAATGGGGCATTGTTCAGGACGATGGAAACGGTAGTCGAGGAGAAACCGCTCTCCATCGCCACATCGCGGATGGTGACCATCGCGGTTTTTGATCTTCCAGCCGACACGCCGTCGCTTGAAATCGGGATTGCTGCTGGCGGACACTACAACAGAGAGCGAAACCCGTGTCAAGCATTGGAAGCCGATTAGTGATCATCCTTATCGCGGGGGCGTCGTGCCTTCCAAGCGCCGCTTGGGCCTCGCAGACGACAGCCGGGCAAAAGGGCGACGACCCACAAATCCTCTTTCAAAAAGGTGAGGCAGCGCTCAAGAACGGAGATTTAGAACAAGCCGAGCGCAATTTCAAAAGCGTGCTGGTGCTGAATCCTGGGGCGCCGGGAGCTTACGCCAATCTTGGCGTCATCTACATGCGCCGGAAGCAGTGGCCCCACGCGCTGGAAATGTTGAAGAAAGCGGACAGCTTGGCACCCCAGGTTGCTGGCATCCGACTGAATATTGGACTGGTTCATTACCGTCAAAACGACTTTGCGGGGGCGATACCCGCGTTTGAGTCGGTGGTCCGGGACGCGCCGGAATCGTATCAGGCGCGATATCTGCTCGGACTTTGTTACTTCTTTACCGAACGATATGGCGAGGCTAGCAGCACGTTGGAGCCTTTGTGGGCGCAGGCCTCCACCCAGCTTAACTACTTGTATGTCCTTGGAATTGCAGCGGGCAAAGCCGGACAACCGGATCTTGAGCAGCGCGCGTTAGGCCGGCTTATAACCATGAACGGGGATTCTCCCGAGTTCCATCTTCTAATAGGCAAGGCGCACCTGAACCGCGAAGAATACGATGAGGCGATCGGGGAGTTCCAAGTGGCCACTAAGACCGATCCGAATCTGCCTTTCGTTCACTTCAACCTGGGCTCGGCTTACTTGAAAAAGCAGGACCTGGATCAGGCAAAGGCGGAGTTCGAAAAGGACATTGCGATCGAACCCGACGTCGCCTACGACTACGACCAACTTGGCCTTGTGTTTTATTTGCAGGATCAAGACGCCAAGGCGGAAGAGATGTTCAAGAAGGCCCTTCGGCTGGACCCGAAGCTAGGAAGTTCGCACTTTGAGTTGGCACGAGTTTACCAGCGAGAGAACAAATACCAGCAGGCGCTGACAGAAATCGATGCCGCCGGCAAGCTAAGTAAAGACAGCGAGAGCGCCCACTATCTGCGGGGGCAGATCTTGATGCATCTGGGAAGGACCCAAGAGGCGAAAGCCGAGATGCAAAAATTCACCCAGATTTCTAACGCAGCACGGGAGAAACGGCACCAGGAGCTTGAATCGGGACCGGTTCCCGATCCGGTTTTGACGCAAGAACCCCAGTAAATACTTGGTCTGATAGACTTGCAGTAGCTCACCTTCAGTCGAATAACGGTCATCCAAGTTCAATCAAGTCGCGCAAACTGGTACGGAGGACTTGGGACATGAAGATCCTTAAAATCGTAGGAATTGTCATTGCAGTACTGATCTTAATTTTGATTGCAATCCCGTTTTTCATCGATGTCAACATGTTCCGACCGCAAATTGAGACAGGGCTCAGTTCAGCGATGGGACGTCAGGTAAAAGTAGGCAATCTAAAGTTGTCGATTTTTGGCGGAAGTGTCGCTGCGGACGACCTGTCTATCGCCGATGATCCGGCATTCAGCAACCAACCTTTCGTGCGGGCCAAAGCCCTGAACGTTGGCGTGGAATTGATGCCATTGATCTTTTCCAAAGCACTACACGTGACCGATTTGAGCATTACTGATCCGCAGATTGCGCTACTCAAGAATGCTAACGGCAGGTGGAACTTTTCCAGCCTCGGAAATAGTTCCTCTGCCCAGAAACAGCCTGGGGCCCCTGAACCAAAAGCTGCACCAGCAACGAAGGCCTCTCCGAAGCCGGCAAACCAGGAGGCGGCAGGATCCTCAGGTGGGGTGAATCCCGACCTTTCTGTGGCAAAGCTGACGGTAAAGAATGGTTCAGTAACGATGGGGAACGTCAGCACGCATGCGAAGCCTCAGACCTTTTCCAATGTGAACATTACTGTCCAGAATTTCTCTTTTACATCGAAGTTTCCCTTCAATCTCTCCGCCGGTTTACCCGGAGGCGGCACAGCGAAAATGGATGGCACCGCAGGTCCCATCGATTCAAGCGACGCCTCGCTGACACCGATGCAGGCGAAGATTACGGTGCAGAACATGGATTTAGCCGCTTCAGGCTTCGTGGATCCTGCTTCAGGGATCGGCGGCCTGGCCGATTTTAATGGCACTATGCAGTCGAATGGACACCAGGCACAGAGCAATGGGACCGCAAAGATAAGCAAATTGAAAGCGTCGCCGAAAGGCACCCCGGCACCGACGCCAGTCGATCTGAAATATGCAGCAGTTTATGAGCTACAGAAACAGGCGGGCGACTTGACTCAAGGGGATGTAACGATCGGCAAAGCCCTTGCGAAGCTCACCGGTGGCTTCCAAATTCAACCGACGACAACTGTGTTGAATATGAAGCTGAACGCCAGCAATATGCCGGTCGACGATCTGGAGTCGATGCTGCCCGCAATGGGCGTTGTGCTGCCATCAGGCTCATCGTTGAAGGGCGGAACGTTGACGGCCAACTTCACCATCGTGGGTCCAGTCGACAAACTCGTGATCACTGGGCCGGTCCAATTAGCAAACACAAAGCTAGCAGGATTCGATCTAGGTTCAAAGATGTCTGCCATTTCTGCGCTCAGCGGGGCCAAGACAGGGTCGGACACAGCCATCCAGAATTTCAGCACCGACGCGAAAGTTTCTCCCGAAGGTGTCAGTACACAAAATGTGAATCTGAACATCCCGTCGCTGGGAGTGGTTACCGGCAACGGAACTATCAGCCCGCAAAATGCGCTGAACTACACAATGAGCGCCAAGGTGAGTGGCAGCATGGTGACCGGGTTGACTCAGATGGCGGGATTGGGGAACAAGGGCGGCAGCATACCTTTCTTTATTCAGGGGACAACGTCCGATCCCAAGTTTGTTCCTGACGTGAAAGGCATGCTTAGCAACCAACTGGGCGGGCTGAAGGGAAACAACCCGTCGAACGTCGTCAATGGAATCACCGGACTGTTCGGCAAGAAAAAATAGAGGCAATCATATTCATCTCTTGCCAACCTTGGCCAGTTCTCAAACGACTGACTCGAGCCTGCCAGCGCCTGCATGACTCAACTCTTGTGTCGCGCCATGCTGTTCGATCTGGACGGGGTACTGATCGACTCGACGCCAGCGGTGGCTCGAGTTTGGAAACGCTGGGCGAAGAAGCATGGCCTCGACCCCGACGAGGTCATCCGCCACGCGCACGGATGCCCCAGCATTGCGACCGTCCGCCACTACCTACCTGACTCCGACCATGAGACTGAAAACCAAGAGGTAGAACGTGCGGAGATCGAGGATGTCGACGGGATCGTAGCTCTTCCTGGGGCACGGGAATTGTTGGACGCGATTCCCGCACATCATTGGGCGATCGTAACCTCCGGTACAAGAAAGCTCGCAAAGGTCCGATTGAGGGCTGCCGGGTTGCATGTCCCGGAACGAATGATCACGGCGAGCGACATACAGAATGGAAAACCGCATCCTGAACCCTATCTAAAGGGAGCGGCTCTTCTTGGCGTTCCAGCATCCGCTTGTATCGTGGTCGAAGATGTTCCCGCTGGAATTGCGTCGGCAAAAGCCGCGGGTGCGACGGTGATTGGGGTACGGACAACCGTCGCGGATGCAGAGTTGCGGCGCGCTGGCGCGGACCACATTGTGACAGACTGCAAGGCGATTCAGGTTGAAGGCGTCCCCCAGGGTCTGCGGGTCGCAGTGCGCGAAGGACAGTCGTAAGGCTGTGAAAACCAACTGACTCGCTCGCTTGAGCATCTTAGGCCCGTGAGAAAATCGGGCAACCATCGAGTTTGTTTCATCTTCCTGGCCACGTTTGTTGTAGGGCTCTCCAGCGCTTGCACTCAGCAAAAGGCAACGCCAGATGAGATACGGCAAAAAACGGCTGAGGCAACGGCAGAGCTCAAGCAAAACACCAAAGCTGTCGTCGAGGGCGTGAAAGAGGGACTGCGCAATGGTCAGATTGTCGATCTGAATAAGGCCAGCAAAGATGACTTGTTACGCCTACCGGGATTGACGAGTGAAGGCGCCGATCGCGTGATTGCGGGTCGACCGTATGCCGACGCACATGAGCTCGTGCGCAGGCGAATTGTATCCGAAGCCGAATATCAGCAGATCAAAGACAAGGTCACCGCTTCGCGCTGAGGTTACCTTCCTGGGTGCGTATCCGATTTTCCGGATTCTGCTTCCAAAATCCTTGCGTGGAGCATCTAAATAACCAAACGGACAAGTTTATGAGGTGGCTTGCGCTGTGCTTTGTCCTGTCGGCGGCCGGTGTCTTTGCTCAAGCACCCGTAGGCACGATCTTGCCGGCCCAGTTTAACAACTCACTGGATTCTGCCAAAAGCAGATCCGGCCAGGTCGTTACTGCGCGAGTCATGCAGGACGTTCCAATTTCGCCGACAAAGAAGATTCACGCGGGAGCAAAGCTCATCGGACATCTTGAGAACGTTCGACGCGGAGACCAGGGACAGCGTGCAGAGATGTCCCTCCGCTTCGACCGTCTGAAACTCGGACGAGAAGTTGTGGCGATCACTACGAGTCTCCGGGCCATGGCTTCAATGACAGAGGTCGAAGGTGTTCTCGTCCCACCGACGGGCCCTGATCGCGGCACCCCCTGGGCCTGGACAACGAGGAACTTGATCGGCGGCGAAGTCGCTTACGGTGCCGACGGACCAGTCGCCCGCGGAGACGAGATCGTGGGGCAAGCATTGACTAGTGGAGTATTAATTCCCCTGAGAGCAAATACCGCTTCCGGATGTCGAGGCACAGTGGAAGGCAATTCCCAGCCACAACCCACATGGGTATTCTCCTCCGATGCGTGTGGGCTCTACGGCTTTGAGAATATGCAGATCGCACACGCCGGCCGCACAACTCCACTCGGAGAAATCACACTCACGTCAACGCAGGGCAAGGTTCAGATCAAGGCTGGAAGTGGAATCCTGCTGCGAGTCATAGGGCCGCCGGTTCCGTCTGAAGTTCATCTGCCATGACGCAGTGCTTTGAGATAAACGGAACCTCAGCCGCTCTTTCTCCGTAGATATGAATGGCGGGAAGTGACCCGGCCGGGGACACTTGACAATGTACTTCTTGAAACTGCGATACACTCTTTGAGCACGACCAGCCTGTTTGCCTTTCGCCCCATCAAGTCTCGTGGGCGGCACTCGTTCTGTGGCGGCTGTGTTAGTGACTGAAATCCGGAGATCATTCATGCAAAGATCAGTGATTCTAATAGCACTAGTCTGTCTGTCTTGCTTGTTAAGCGTAATGAACGCCAATGCTCAGACCGCCGCAACCGCTTCCTCAGTAAAAGCGCAAGAAGAAGCGCCGAAACTACAGCACTTTGATGTCAACCAGATCGATAAAACTCTAGACCCCTGCCAGGATTTCTATCAATACACCTGCAGCAAGTGGAACGCCGCGAACCCTATTCCGGCCGATCAGGCGGCGTGGGGCACAGGCAGCGGTCTGCAGTACTGGAACGAAGATGTGCTACGCCAAGCCCTCGAGAAAGCGGCTTCGACTGAGGGCACGCGAAACGAATTCGAACAGAAAATCGGCGACTATTGGGCTGCTTGCGCGGATGAGCCGGGGTTGGAAGCGGCGGCCAGTCGCGATTTGAAGCCGGACTGGCAGCGCATCGAGGCGATGAAGAGCAAGTCAGAACTAGCCGACCAAGTCGCCCATATTCAGATGCTCACGCCTGGAGCATGGGAAGGAAATGACAACCAGACGCCAACACCTTTGATGGGCTTCGGCTCCCTCCAGGATTTTGATGACGCGAGCAAGGTCGTCGCGGAAGTCGACCAGGGCGGATTAGGGATGCCGAACCGCGATTTCTACATCAAAGACGATGACCAATCCAAAGAGATTCGAACCAAGTACGAGAAGCACATCGCCAAGATGGTGGCTCTGGCAGGAGAACCCGCACAGCAGGCGGCGGCTGATGCGAAAACCGTGATCGCGATTGAAACTGCAATGGCGAAAGCTCAGATGGACAATGTGGCGCGGCGCGATCCCAAGAACTTGAATAACAAAATGAGTTTCGAGCAAGTACAGCAGTTGATGCCATCGTTCGATTTGAAAGCATACGTCACTGATATCAGCGCGCCGCCATCCTCGCCGCACTATATCGTCACGTCTCCCGCATTCCTCAAGGAACTTAATGAACTCATCCAACAGCATTCGGTGGATGATTGGAAGGCTTATCTACGGTGGCACCTCGTGCACGGATCTGCCCCATATCTAAGCAAGGCTTTTGTGGACGAAAACTGGGAGTTTTACGCCCACACACTCTTCGGCTCAAAGAAGCAGCAGCCTCGTTGGCGACGTTGCGTTCGCGCAGCGGATCGTGATTTGGGTATGGCGCTAGGGCAAGCTTACGTCGAGGTTGCTTTTCCCCCAGCCAGCAAAGAGCGCACGGTTGACCTGGTTCACGACATCGAGCACGCACTTGATCAGGACATCACGGATGTAGCCTGGATGCAGGGCGTGACCAAAGACCAGGCCAAGGTTAAGCTCCATGCCATTGAAGATAAGATCGGTTATCCCAATCACTGGAGAGACTACTCGTCGGTCAAAATTGTACGAACCAGTTATCTGAACAATGTTCATTCCGCGACAGTGTTTGAATTTCACCGGCAACTAAACAAAATCGGAAAGCCAGTTGATCGTTCCGAATGGACGATGACGCCGCCGACGATCAATGCCTACTACGATCCCCAGTTAAATACGATCAACTTCCCTGCTGGCATTCTGCAGCCGCCGTATTTCGACAAGAGCATGGAGGATGCGGTCAACTTCGGGGCGATCGGCATGATTATCGGGCATGAAATCACTCACGGTTTCGATGATCAGGGACGCAAGTTCGATGCACAAGGCAACCTGCGGGATTGGTGGACAGCGGAAGATGCAAAACAATATGACCAGCGCGATCAATGCATCATCAATGAATACACGCAGGAAATCCCCGAGGCAGGCGTTAAACAGGATGGACGGCTCACGGCCGGCGAGGATACAGCCGACAATGGCGGCTTACACTTGGCGTTCCTGGCGTTGACTGACAAACTTAAAGCCGCGGGAAAATCGGTTGACGACATGGATCCGGATGGCTTGACCCCGCGACAGAAGTTCTTCTTGTCTTACGGCTTTTCCTGGTGCGAACAATACCGGCCGGAACTGATGCGAACGGCGGTTTTGACCAATCCACATTCCATCCCAAAGTATCGCGTCAACAATGTCGTTTCCAACATGCCGGAGTTTCAACAGGCATTTTCGTGCAAGTCGGGGACACCGATGGTGCGCGCTCAGCAATGTAGGGTGTGGTAAGACAAGAAGAGTTGTAGGGCGAACTCAGTTCGCCCTATACCTATACCTAAGCCCGGGCCAGATGAAGTCCGAACCATTTACAGTTATCGAACCACGTTCGATCGAGTGTGAATCCGGCAGGCTCCAACAACTGATTCACCATGGTAAGCGTGTATTTATAACTGTTTTCGGTGTGAATGCGCTCGCCTTCACCGAACCGAACACGCAGATTGAGTAAGCTTACATGCACGTTCTGCGGCCGCAAGCTCTCCAGAAAGATCTCCATTCTTGACGCTAGCGGATTCCATTCCGCCACGTGGCGAAACCACTCAATATTAAAGTCCGCCCCTAACTCGCGATTCAGACGATCAAGAATGTTTTTGTTGAATCGCTCCGTGATGCCCTTTGAATCGTTGTACGCCGCCACGAGGATATCTTCGCGTTTAACCAGATCAGTACCCAGCAAAAGCGCGTCTTCAGAACTCAATTGGGCATGGATCTGTTCCAGCATGGAAACGGCGTCCGGCGGATCAAAATTGCCGATGCTTGATCCCAAATACAAGATGATTTTTCGCCCAGGGATCTCGCGCAAAAAACCGAATCCCTGGCTGAAGTCAGCCACTACCGGCCGCACCGAGATCTGTGGCGACTGCGACTGCACCCTCTTTTGCGCTTGGGCCAGAGCTGCTGGCGATATATCGACGGGGTAAAAGTTGACTCGAATCTGACGCCCTGCTAACGCCCGCAGCAGAGTCATGGTTTTCTCCGCCGTGCCCGCACCTAGTTCTACTACAGTGATCCCGCTTCCAATTGCGCTGGCCATTTCGCCCGCATGGTCGCGCAGAATCGACAGCTCAGTACGGGTCAGATAGTACTCAGGCAAGCGCGTGATCTGTTCAAAGAGGTCTGACCCCGTGCTGTCATAGAACAGTTTGCACGGCAGGGATTTCGGATATCGAACAAGGCCAGCTTCGACTTCGTCGGCAAATGGTGGAAGTGCAATGAGTTCACGCGCGATCATTTCGCTAACCTCAAGCCTGAAAATTGCCATCGCGCATGCGGCGGAAAGAAGTTGCGATAGCTTGCACGAATGTGGCTGGCTGGTGTCGCGCACGAACCGCCGCGCAGCACCAGTTGATTACACATGAACTTCCCGTTGTACTCGCCAATCAACCCACCCGCCGGTCGGAAACCCGGATACGGCGTGTACGGACTTGCCGTCCACTCCCACACATTGCCAAACATCTGCAGTCGATCCGTCGCTTCGACAGACTGCGGATGGAAAATCTGATCATCGAGAAACGATCCATTGGCCGACGCCTGCGACGCAGCCACTTCCCACTCCGCTTCATTTGGTAACCGGGCCCCTGCCCAGCGCGCAAATGCGTCCGCTTCGTAATAGCTGATATGACAAACCGGCTCGGCAGAGTTTACGGGTCTCATCCCGGACTTTCCCGTGCCATCGAGGACAAATGACCACCATGAGCCGTCTTCTTCATGCCGCCAGTACAGCGGCGCAGTCCAACCTTGCGAGCAAACTGCATCCCATCCATCGGATAACCAAAGCTCCGGTCGCTTGTACCCGCTGTCGTCAATGAATCGCAAGTATTCGCCATTCGTCACGGAGCGAGATGCGATCGAGAAATCCTGTAGCAACACTTCGTGGCGGGGGCTTTCGTTGTCGAAGGAAAAACCAGTACCGTCGAATCCGGTCGAGTGAACGCCGCCTTGAATCTCAATCCAACGGGGCGAATCCGGCGCACCTTGCAGCCGCATATCCGAAAGCCGACCGGGCGGCAGCGGGCTCGACCATAGCGCATGCTTAATGTCGGTAATGATCAATTCCTGGTGCTGCTGTTCGTGGTTCAACCCCAGTTCGACGAGACTAAGAATGTCGAAAGGGGCGTGTTCGAAGATCGATTTCATCGCATCGTCTACGTGGGCGCGATACTCGTAAACCTCCTTGAGGTTGGGTCGCGACATCAGACCTCGAGAGCCACGATATGGATGCGATCCAAGTTGCTTGTAATAAGAGTTGAAAAGGATTTTGTAACGAGAATCAAAGGGTTGGTAGTCACGCATTAAAGGCTGAAGAATGAAGGTCTCAAAGAACCACGTGGTATGAGCCAGATGCCATTTGGTTGGACTGGCATCGGGCATCGATTGCAGCATTTGATCCTCAGCCGACAATGGCCCGGCAATCCGAAGCGATGTATTTCTGACCTCGAGGAATCGTTGTTGCAGTGCGGCGTTGATTGATGGAGCAAGGCTGGTGGTCATAAGAGTGTCCCGAATGCTGGCGATTTATGTCGTTCCGGGGCCCTTTCCGAATGACCGGGCGCTCGACATCCTACTATCGATGCAGAGAACAATCCAGACGTTGTTGAAAATCTCGAGATTTCATTCTCCGCGCGTGCAACCGGCCCCTAGATAAGATTCCCGGGGTCGGGAAAGGTTGCGGGAGATTCTCTTTCTTTTCAGAGATATGCTCGCAGCCGGGGCACGGGCCTTTGTGACAGCGGTCACTGCCGTAGGTGTCGGTGCGGAGTGTAATAAAAGCGGCGTATCTTGCTCCGCGTCGCCGTAGCCGACGTACTGGGTGCCCGCCGGAAGCTTCGGCGCTGGTGGAGTGGCGAGGAGGCTTTATGCAGACACTCCCAATTCCGACCCGCATCACTCTTCGAAACATTTTGTTCGCTACCGACTTCTCCGACGCATCCCGTGCTGCTTGGCCATACGCGCGGGAGCTTGCGCGTTGCTATGACGGAACGATTTTCCTTACCCACGTCGTTCCTTATGAACCGTACCTCAGCGTACCCTTCGAGCCGATCCCAATTGACGCTGATTTCTTCTGGAAGCGCGAAAAGCAAAACATGGCTGAATTTGTTGGGACGATCGAGTTCAATAACGTTTCTCACCTCGAGATCCTGCAACGCGGCGAACTCTGGGAGACAATCTCGCGGGTCATAAACCAGAGACAAATCGATTTAATCGTGGCAGGAACTCATGGGCGGCATGGGTTCAGCAAATTAGTGCTAGGCTCGAGTGCGGAGAAAATCTACCGGCATGCGAAATGCCCGGTCTTGACGGTTGGCCCGAGCGCCGCGAACATGTGCGGACGCAGTTGGGTGCCCAAACGAATTCTTTTCCCGACGGACTTCTCAGAAACTTCATTATGCGCTTTGCCGCATGCACTTTCATTGGCTGAAGAGAATCAGGCGACCCTCATTTTCCTGCACCTTATTCCACTCCTTCCTGTTCGGGACATCGAAACCGACGCACAAGAGCGGTTGCATGCATTGATGCCCGACGAACCATGGTGCAACCCAGAATTCATTGTGCGGGGCGATTTCCCAGGGGCAGGAATTCTGAAATTGGCGCGCGAACGAGAGGCTGATTTGATCGTTATGGGAGTGGGCAAACCACCGGCGCCAGCGCTAGGGTCGCACTTACCATGGTCCATTGCTTCAGATGTCGTGCGACAAGCACCTTGTCCGGTGCTGACGGTACGCGGCTAAGACCCACGGTTGATTGGATGAAATAGTCACTCAAGTTCCACGAGAACTTGTCCAACCTTGACGGCATCTCCAGGCTGAGCCAGAAGGCTTTTTACGATACCCGCAGAAGGTGCAGTCAAATTGGTTTCCATCTTCATGGCCTCGAGGACAAGCAACGGGTCGTTGGCCTGCACCGTCTGTCGGGGCTGCACACTTAAACGCAAAACCACTCCCGCTACTGGGCTGCGGCAGACCTTCGAGTTGTCCGGGAGAGTGTCGCTGCCGCGATGAGTCGGTTTTGGTGAGGCGGACACCGGCGGCTTTGGCGCGACGATCTGGCGCGAGGCGGGTCCGAGAGTTCGGATGGTAGAGTCTTCTTCGAGGACTTCGACATCCACCTCGTAGTTTTTGCCGTCGATGCCGATTTGCAGCTTCAAGGAAATCTCCCTAGTCCCAGTGGCGGATCTGCGCCAAATTGTGTGAGGCCTGAATCACGATTCGCCCCTGCTGTGCCCACACGTTGTTGACGGTATAAGGCCTCTGCAGCAGCTTTGCGGAACGAACCCGAACCCTCTTTTCCAAAAATGCAGTCGCCGCGGCCGCAATCAACAGAACAGTCTCCGGAGACAATTCGACAGGCTGGGTGATGAGCTGCGGCTTTGGCGTCATAATTTGCGGTGCTGCACTGACGGCGGGAGCCGCTTTGTCGCTCGCTGTCAAAAATCCCAGCCGAATCGTTGCGGCCGCGGCCTCTATCCGTGCTTCCGTCTCATTACGAAGCTTATCTATGGCGCGCGTCAGCCGATGCTGCGAAATCGCGTAGAAACCGCCCCCTGCGAGTAGCGAAACGCCAACCAGAACCAGCCAAGTCAGAAGACCACCATCGATTTGTGCAGTCAACATCGCCATATTTCACATACCTACAACGGAATCAAACCATGCTTCTTCGGTGGCCGAAGTTCCCGCTTGGTGTGGAGAGCTTCTAAAGCCTGCGCCAAGTAACGTCTTGTCTCTGACGGCTCGATAATGTCATCGACCAACCGGCGACCGGCCGAAACATAGGGATTGGCAAAGGTATCCCGGTAGAGACTGATCAGTTCCTTCCGTTTTGCGGCCTGATCAGGAGCACTCTCTATCTCGCGCCGAAAGACAATTTCCGCTGCTCCTTCTGCACCCATCACTGCGATTTCCGCAGTCGGCCATGCGATTACCCGGTCAGCACCAAGGTCCTTGCCGCACATCGCGAGGTAAGCTCCGCCGTAAGCCTTGCGCAGCACGATTGTGATCTTGGGAACAGTGGCCGCAGAGTAAGCAAATAGCATCTTCGCTCCATGGCGAATGATGCCTCCGTACTCCTGTTCCACGCCCGGCAGAAAGCCGGGCACATCGACAAAGGTCACCAGCGGAATATTGAACGCGTTGCAGAAGCGGATGAATCTTGATGCCTTATCGGAGGCGTCAATGTTGAGCGCGCCAGCAAGCGCACTGGGTTGATTGCCGATGATTCCAATCGCGCGTCCCTGGATGCGTCCGAACCCGATGACGATGTTTGGAGCAAAGCCCGGCTGTATTTCCAGGAAATCCTGGAAGTCGAGCAGGCGAACGATCACATCGCGAACGTCATAGGCAATTTTTGTTTCGACAGGGACTACAGAGTTGAGTTCTGGATCAGTATCCAATGACGGGTCTGGTTCCAAGCGTGGTGGATCCTCGAGATTGTTGGAAGGCATGAAACCGAGTAACCGTCGGCAGAGAAACAGCGCCTCTTGATCGTTTTCGGCAATCAGGTGAGACACGCCCGAGTTGTTCATCTGAGCTTCCGGACCACCGAGTTCTTCAGTCGTCACAACCTCGCCGGTGACCTGCTTGATGACCTGAGGCCCGGTAATGAACATGCGGGCGCAACGCGTCTGAATGATGAAGTCGGTCAGCGCGGGACTGTAAGCTGCGCCGCCCGCGCAAGCACCGCAGATGATCGAAATTTGCGGCACGCTGCCCGACAACATGACGTTGTTGTAGAACACCCTTCCGTAGCCCGACAGACTGTCAATCCCCTCTTGCACACGGGCGCCGCCGGAATCGTTGATAAAGACAAACGGCGTGCCAGTCTTCAGCGAGAGCTGCATCATCTCGGAAATTTTGTCGCAATGGGTCTCACCAGCGGCGCCGCCGGCGACCGTGAAATCCTGGCTGGCAAGATGGACAAGCCGTCGATCAACCGTAGCGCAGCCGGTAATGACGCCATCAGCAGGAAATTCCTTGTCTCCCATGTTGAAGTACGTGGAGCGATGTTGCGCAAAAATGCCGATCTCCTGGAAAGTGCCCGGATCCACCAATGCATCTACGCGTTCCCGAGCAGTCAGCTTGCCGGCGGCGCGTTGCTTGTCAAGCCGTTCCTGTCCGCCGCCAGACTCCAATTGGGTTCTTCGGGTGCGCAGTTCGGCGATCTTGTCATCGATGTTCTGCGACGCAGGTTGGGTAATTTGTGTCGACATTGTTAATCCGTTCGTCTAGGACACGGACGCGACGGTCACCTTGTGCTCCTTGCCTTCCAGAGTGATGACGTACGTCTGTGAGCGGTTTGAGATTGCTGCGTTGCCGTTCGTCTTTTCTGCCGCCGCCTTCGGAGCGAGCTGCGGATCCCGTCCCAAGTCTTTGGGACCTTCGTGCCTAGCCTTGAAAAACTTGGGCGCAACTTGGGGAAACATCGCGAAGGTCAGCACGTCTTCATCGGTCCCGAGCCAGCCCGGCAATGTCGATGCTTCGGTGCGCAAATGTTCCCATTCCGGTTTCAGCAGATCCGCAGGACGACACGTAATGGCTGGCTTCTTAGCGTGTTCGGCTGCTTTCTTGAGAGCATCGGGGCTTTTCTCACCCAATGTCGCGCCGTAATATCCAAGCATCAGGTCGGCGAACTCACCGGTAAATGTTTTGTATTTCCCCATTAATACGTTGAATACGGCCTGAGTACCGACAATCTGGCTTGATGGCGTCACCAGAGGCGGGTAACCACAGTCTCTGCGAACATTCGGGACCTCATCGAGCACTTCTTGCAGTTTGTCGCCTGCTCCTTGCCCTTTGAGTTGACTCTCCATGTTGGAGATCATTCCGCCGGGGATCTGGCTCTTGAAGATTTCCGTTTCCACGCCCGTGATATTGCTCATGAACTCACGGTATCGCGGACGCACCTTGGCAAAGTGCCGCTTTACTTTCTGCAGACGACCCATGTCGAGGCGCGTACTGAAAGCGGTGCCTTCGAGCGTCTCGACGAAGCTTTCGGTTGGATTCTGTCCCGGTCCTAACGAGAGAGAACTGATCGACGTATCTACGATGTCGCAACCAGCCTCGACGGCTTTCATCAGGGAGACGAGGGTCACCCCGGTGGTTGCGTGAGTGTGTACGTTAACCAGCGTGTCAGCGCCACACTTCTGCTTGATGCCTCGCACCAGATCGAAGGCGGGCTGCGGTTTCAGAAGGCCTGCCATGTCCTTGATACAAATTGAATCTGAGCCCATGTCCTTCAGCCGCTGTGCCATCTCCACGAACGCGGGTATCGTATGAACCGGGCTGATGGTATAGGACATCGTTCCTTGCGCGTGCTTGCCAGCCTTTTTCACGGCACGAATGCTCGTCTGCAGATTGCGCAGATCGTTCAGGGCATCAAACACCCGAAACACATCGATGCCGTGCTCTGCCGATTTTTGGACGAAGCGCTCAACAACTCCGTCTTCGTAATGGCGATATCCAACCAGATTTTGGCCGCGCAGAAGCATCATCAGGCGCGTTTTTGGCAAGAGCTTGCGAAACTGGCGCAAGCGTTCCCATGGATCTTCATTCAGGAACCGAATGCAGGCATCGAACGTCGCTCCGCCCCAAACCTCAAGCGCCCAGTAACCCGCATTGTCCAAGTCTTCACAAGCTGGGACCATGTCCTGCATTGCCATGCGCGTGGCAAGCAGACTTTGGTGGGCGTCGCGCAAAATCAGATCAGTGACTTCGATGACCCGTGGCATAGACGAAGTCCAAACTCCTTTTTGGCTTGCTTCAGTTTAAAAAGGAAGCTGCCCTAAAGCTGTGACGCAGCGCACGTTAGAGGGAAACGGGGTTCACAGAATCGCACAGACTCGTAATAACAGGGTATTTGTCGGGATGGAGTATGGGAGGGCGCAAGGAAACGCCCTCCCGTGGACTTTTAATTGTGGGTTCCGGTCTTCATCGCCTGCTGGCGTGGCACACCCAACCTCGTGGCCACGCCGCTTCCGATAGGACTTCCGAGTCCCGTGCACGGATCCCAGCCCGGCCCCGCTGAGAACGCGCCGTTGGTGCCCGACGTGATGTCGGTGAAAGCGCCATCCGCGGAGCCGTTCTGATAAAGCAACGGATTCAAGTAGCCCACCGGCTTACCGAGATCCTGGTTGATCAGCGCGATGAGCGCCGCCCACAAAGGTGCAACCGCGCTGGTGCCCCCAATTACTCCGGAGCTGCCATCGACCAGGATGTTGTAACCACTTGTGGGATCGGCATCACCGGCAACGTCCGGCACGCCACGGCCTGTGTTGCCGTGAGTGTTGATTCCCGCGGAGGTTTGATATTCCGGCGCCTGGAAGAAGTTACTGAAGCCCCCTCCAGTGGCACCTGCATTGTTCGCGAGTTCGTTCCACACGGTTTCACTTGTGATGTTGTTTCCTGATGCCACCAAGTGTGTTCCTCCACACGCGAGCGCATACGGACTGGAAGCGGGAAAATCGACGTGGTTCTGTCCATCCTGGACGCCATCGGTTGAACCATCGTCGCCAGCGGCTACGCAGACGGTAACGCCAATCGCCGCCGCTGATTGAAAGGCCTCATCCATGTTGGTCATCGCTTGTGAAGTCCACGACGACTCTGGACCGCCCCAACTGATCGACACGATTGACGGCTCATTCGTGCTGTCATGTACCGCAGTTGTGATGGCGTTCAGAAATCCAGCATCGGTGTTATCGGCGAAATAAACAACAACCTTAGCCCCGGGGGCGATGGAGCCCACAACTTCGATATCGAGCATTACTTCGCCATCCGGACCGTTGGGATCACCCGTTGGACTGTTACTTCCATTGCCCACCGAGACTGCCGACACACTCGGGGTCTTCGGCAGATTCAGATGGCTGAAGTAATTGTTCAAGTCGGTCTGGTCGAAACCGCCACCAAGTTCGATCAAGGCGATGCATTCGCCTGTACCATCAGCATTGTTTGGGTAGCTGTACAGGCTCGCTACCTGAGGCGGGTTGAACGAGGGCTGGGTGGATGGCTTTTGGTGTCGCCGACGAAAATGCGGCTTGGCTTGCGGGCGATTGTCCAAGCCAAACACGCCAGTCACTACATCGTGGAGTTCGGAGGGTAACTGAATCGCTCCCGTGCGACCACGGTACCTTCCGGAGGGATGCTCATACTGCTTCAGTTGAACGCCAAAGGCTTCGTCGACTGCTGCTACGCTGCCGGACAGAATCACCGTTCGCCGCGCAGGACTCTTCTCGACGACCTTGAGCTTATGATCATGCGCAAAGGCTTCGATTCGCGCGACATCATTCGGATCCGCCCCATGTACTTTTTCAAATTCGTCTCGGCTCAGCACGCGGCGCTGGCTAGGTTGCAATTTGAAATTTTCGGCACCCACAACCGGCTTCTTGCCGGCGCGGGAGCGTAGGCGAATAGTGACCTCGACTGTTTCGTTGGGATTAGCCGGACCTATTTCTCGAGCTCCCCGCATTGGGGAACGCTCACTTCCTGTCAAATTGATTCTTTTGGAAGACATCGGAACTCCTTTCAACGAATCGGCGACGGCAGAGGAGCAACGGAGATTAGCGTTACGTGGGCCCGGTCAAACCTGGGAGTTGGTTGGATCCTCTGCGGTTACAAATCAGCCCAGCGTTTCAGTGGTAAAGCGAACGTTAGCAGCATACCAACCGACGGTCAAGCGTCACTTTCTGTTACGAAATCCGGACAAAGTCGATCAGGTACAATAGTCGTTTCTGTACCATCTGTCCTGAGTTTTGTACGTTACGCACTGGCCTGAATGCTCTTTTCCCTCCAGTTACTGGCTTCGATTGTTGCGCCACGCGGCGTTGGCCAATACATTCGCCAACATTTTCTCGATAAGACATTTCAAGGGCTGTATCACGCCAATGCATTCGACATGGCGTTGTTAATTCCATACTTTTTTGTGCTGATTCTGCTTGCTTCCTACGGTGCACATCGATACGTGCTCGTGTACCTGTATTACAAGAATAAGAAAAATCACACGACGGAACCGGTCCATCGTTTTGCAGAACTCCCGCGACTCACCGTGCAGTTGCCGATCTTCAATGAACAGTTCGTCGTGGATCGATTACTGGACGCGGTTTGTCATCTCGAATATCCCAAAGACCAGTTGGACATTCAACTTCTCGATGACTCCACGGATGAGACCGTCGCCGTGGCGCAAGGTTTGGTCAACCACTACGCGGCGCAAGGTTTTCCGGTGACGTATCACCACCGTGACAATCGAGAGGGATTTAAAGCCGGTGCATTGGCCGAGGGACTGAAAACCGCCAAGGGAGAGTTTATTGCCATCTTCGACGCGGATTTTGTCCCACCCCGAGATTTCTTGCAGAGAATCATTCACCATTTCACGGACCTCAAGGTAGGTATGGTCCAGACTCGATGGACGCACATCAACCGCAATTATTCATTTCTTACCGAAGTTGAGGCCATCTTGCTGGATGGGCACTTCGTACTGGAGCACTCCGGCCGCGCACGTAGCGACGTTTTCTTCAATTTCAATGGAACTGCCGGAATGTGGCGGCGCAAAGCGATCGACGAGGCTGGAGGCTGGCAACACGATACCTTAACCGAGGATACCGATCTCTCATATCGCGCCCAACTCAAAGGATGGAAGTTCATTTATCGCCAAGATGTGGAATGCCCGGCGGAACTTCCGGTGGAAATGACGGCCTTCAAGACGCAGCAAGCGCGCTGGGCCAAGGGATTGATCCAGACCAGCAAGAAGATCTTGCCCCGAGTGCTCAAGAGCGATCAGCGATTCCATGTAAAGCTCGAAGCCTGGTATCACCTGACTGCGAATCTCAGTTATCCGCTGATGATTGTGCTGTCGGTCCTTTTGCTTCCCGCAATGATCATCCGCTTCTATCAGGGATGGTTCCAGATGATTTACATCGACCTTCCACTCTTCATGGCTTCGACGTTCTCAATTTCCAGTTTCTATTTGGTTTCGCAACGAGAACTTTTCCCGCGCAACTGGTTCCGCGCACTACTGTATTTGCCGTTCTTGATGGCCCTGGGCATCGGTCTTACCGTAACCAACACTCGCGCAGTTCTTGAAGCGTTGCTCGGGAAACAAACGGCTTTTGCACGAACTCCGAAATATCGAGTGGAAACTAAAAAGGATAAGGTTCGTGCATCGAAGTACCGGCGCCGCCTGGGCTGGGTACCCTGGGTCGAACTGCTGATCGGCTGCTATTTTGCAGCAACGATTTACTATGCAGTCGACAATGAGAACTATCTGACGGTGCCATTTCTCGTGCTTTTTGTGGTCGGCTATTGGTACACGGGACTGATGTCGCTGCTGCAAGGCCGCTTCGCGGGCCTGTCGTTAAGCGCAGAGACTCACACCAAACCTTTCCCGGTGGGTGTATAAGCCATTCCGTGTTGCACGTCGCAATCAAATCCGGTGGCATTTGTTATCCTATGACATCGTGCGGATGCTATGGTGGTTCTTGATTTTGGCGTTCAGCGCAGGAGCAGTGGTTTGGGCGGGAATTGCAGCCTATCTGCGGGTCCGCCGTCACATCAGTGTTGAAAATGCTGCGAAGCGCGACGTTGGACACGAAGCTGACCGCACGTAGCTCAGCGAAGGGAGAATGCTGATGGCGTTACCAGTAACTCAAGAGCTCAGGACGACTGATCAGGCACGCTCGTTAGCCCGTAAAATTGCCGTGGTTATAGGCGCAAGTCTGTTCGTGGCGCTATGCGCGCGTGTGACAGTACCGCTGCCGTTCACGCCGGTTCCCTTGACAATGCAGAATTTTGGCGTATTGCTGGTTGGCCTGTTACTGGGGAGCCGTGGCGGGTTCGCCGCGTTGGCAATTTACCTGGCGGAGGGCATGGCTGGTTTACCGGTCTTTAGCCCTGCCGGACCCGGTGGCCTGGCACAGTTGGTTGGCCCGACTGGTGGGTTTCTTTTGGCCTATCCGTTCGTTGCCGGCATAGCGGGCTGGATCATGGAAAACGGCAAAAGGAGCTTCTCACGCGCCCTTACGGCAGCGACGGTTGCGGAAATCACGTTGTTTGCAGCAGGAGTCTCCTGGCTCGCCATCCTGACACATTCTTTTGCCCAGGCATGGCGCTTTGGGCTCTATTGGTTCGCGTTTGCTGAGGTGATCAAGATCATGTTTGCCGCCGCGGCCGCGAATCGGCTGCGTGGCGTCGCCAAGGAACAGCAATGAGCGCAACATCGGAAAAGGTTCATCCCATCGATTCAGACACTAAGGGGGCAAGCCGTGCTGCTTCCTCAGCCAGAGAGATTTCAGTGGCCCACAGCCCCGATTCCGATGACGCCTTCATGTTTTATGGGTTGGCTACAAACAAGGTGCGAGTTCCGGGCCTACGTTTCACCCACACCTTATGCGACATCGAAACTCTGAATCGGAAAGCTATGGAGGGCGTTTACGACGTCACGGCGATCTCCTTCCATACTTACCCCTATATTCAAGACCACTATGCCTTGCTTCCAAGCGGCGGAAGTGTAGGAGAAGGCTATGGTCCCATGATTGTCGCCCATCGCGCCTTTTCCGTTGCCGATATCAAACGTAAGCGCATTGCTGTCCCGGGAACGATGACGACTGCCTATCTGGTCCTGCAACTTTTCGCACCCGGCATCGAAACGGAAGTGGTCCCGTTCGACCAGATCATTCCGCAGGTGCTTGAGGGTAAGTTTGAAGCAGGGCTTATTATTCACGAAGGGCAGTTGACGTACGACAAGTCGGGCCTTCATCGGATTGTGGACATGGGCAAGTGGTGGCAGAAGGTGACGGGCCTACCCTTGCCATTGGGGGGGAACGCGATTCGCCGGAGCATGGGTGCGGCCCTGATGTCCCAAGTAGCATCCGCGCTGCGTGACAGTATCCAATACGCTCTCGACCACCGCGACGAAGCGCTCGCTTACGCGATGCAATTCGCGCGCGACCTCGATCCGCAGATGGCGGACAAATTCGTTGGCATGTACGTTAACGAGCGCACACTCGACTACGGGGCGGACGGACGAGAGGCCGTTCGCAGGCTCCTGGATATGGGCCACAAGGCTGGGATTATTCCGCTGGAATCCCGAGTGGAGTTTGCCGCGTAACGTCTTCCGCTGTCGCAGTCCCTACCTTACCGCGTCCGGGAACGAATAGACGGGACTAACGTCTACCGGCACGCTGGCTGCGGCTCGGAGTGAAACCTGTAACTCAGGCGGAATCACGCTATATCGCTTAAACCAATTCTTTGCTCTCTCGCGATCTCCGGTCGCTTCCGTTTCTAACAATTCTTTGGCCAACTCATTCAACACGGACGGCAGCTTCGCAAAATCGATTGAGTACCGACCGGTTGCATGACGTTTGATCGCTCCTCGCTCGGAGAGATAATTGAATTCCATTACTTCTCCCTGGGCATGTGCTTCGGCGGCGCCGAAGCGCGCTGTGCGAAACATGTCGGCGACGAAGGACGCATAGTATTCGTCGAGTCTGGCTTTTGACAGGACCTGATGATCTACGAGCCACTTCACTCCCACCATTCCAACGACATCGGCCTTGGCTTCCTCTAAGGCGCTGTAGGCTGGACCGATGGATTCTCGAATACTTGTTTTGCCGCCCGCCGTACGCGCATAGTTTGGACCGAGTCCATGTGCCATCTCATGAAGGATGGTCGTGACCAGATAACCCTCCGCCGTGACCTTCGCTGCATGCTCGGGTAACATGACATGTTTTGCGACAGGCAAGATCACATAATCGACACGAGCATCCATGAAATTTTTGAAGAAGATCTTCTTGCTGCCATTTTCCTCGTGAATTCGGGGATCGTTCGGCAGATTGTCGGCAACTGCCTGATATCCATGATTAAGATCCCCTGATCGAAACGGCGCGTCCACTACCTCCATCGGAGATTCGAGACCATGCTTCGAAGGAAGATCTTCTGGCGCAAGCGGCAGCGACTCTTGAATATCAGGAATATATTTCTGAAAGAGCGCGAGCTTCTTGCTCTCCTCAGGATTACGCATCAACACTGCTGCGCCATAAGTGGACTTCACTCCGAGCAAACCATCATCGTACGTTTCGTACGGTGCAAAGATGACATCGAATTTCGGGTCTTTTAGCGCGAGCCAAGCCAAATCGCTTTTTAAATAATCATCGCTGAGCAGAGCCTCGGCTCGCAGCCGGAGAAAATCTGCAAATGCCCGGTCATCACTGAGTTCTGCTGCCTCCCGCAAATCACGAGCAGCTGGTTCCAGGAAGGATCGATAGGCGATCCGATAAGGGAGCCCTTCGAGGTCGCGACCGTGCCACCGGACAATCGTAGTTGAACTGTAGATTTCATCGCGTTTTTCCGGATGTTCTTTGACGTACTGCTCTACTTGCTCGCGAGTGAGCCCTTGTGGATAGAATCCACGTCCCGGCGGGATCGGCGCTTTGCCGACAAAGGGCGTATTGCTATCCAGCAGATCGAATCGAGAGGCATTGATCCAAAGGTACCGGCGCAGCTGCTCATCTTTCGAACTTTTGCTGGCTTGGAGTGTTTGATAAAGCTCCAGACCCTCGGGATCGATTTGGCGCCAGTAGATGTCCTCCAGATAGCGTGATGCGTCGACCAGTTTGTCGATCATCTTGCGCTCGCGTGGCGCTAACGCGTTAGCGCGGAAAGGCATTTGCACACGAACGAACTTGGTAAGGCGTTGATCGAGATCGCTCGCAACGTGCATGCGGGCAGACTCCGCACCATTGCTTGCTGAACCAGTCATAGATTTATGATTATGTTCTTCAGAATTGAAAAGAAAACCCAGGAACGCGAAGGTAAGGAGAACAGAAACCAATTTCATCCGTTGCGATTCTAACAGAAGGTGAGCTGTTTAATCGTTTCAGTGGCGCGAATAAAAGAGGCAAGCATAACAGTCATGGCGCAGGAAATTAAATCGGATGGGTCACAGACGTTGCTCATCGACGCGGACGATACTCTGTGGGAAAACAACATTTACTTCGAACGTGCGATTGCAAACTTCATCTCTTTCCTCAATCACCACGAATACTCTCCTCAACAAGTCAGAGAAGTGCTCAATGAAGTTGAGCGTGAGTGCATCGTGACTCACGGTTACGGCTTGCACAGTTTCGCTCACGCTCTCCAGGTCACTTTCGAACGGCTGGCGGTTGAACCGCTGACACCCGCATTGCACGAGACCATTCACGGCTTCGCACACACGATCGCCGAACATCCATGCGAGATTCTGCCGCAGGTACCGGAAACACTCGGCTATCTTTTCCAAAAACACCACCTCATTCTGCTCACGAAAGGCGCTATTGCCGAGCAAACGGGGAAGATTGAACGTTCGGGCCTGAAGGAGTATTTCGCCGCAGTGGAGATCGTTGCGGAAAAGGATACTTCCACGTATCAAGGTATGGTTTCAAAGTACGGCCTAAGCCGTGATCTGACGTGGATGGTCGGCAACAGCCCGAAATCTGACATCAATCCTGCGCTGGCTGCCGGCTTGAATGCAGTGTTTGTTCCCCACGGAAATACCTGGATTCTCGAACACGATGACCTCGCGCGACCTACGCCTCCGAGTCGCCTTCTGACGGTCACCACTTTTCGGGAATTGCGGGACCATTTCTAGTACTTAACGATCCTTTCACTCAATCCCAGTCAGTTATAGTGATGAGTATCCGCCATGCTCATTCAGGAGAATGTGACTCTTGCGCCACTGACCACACTTGGAGTGGGAGGTCCTGCACGATATTTCTTTGAAGCAAAAACGATCTCTGAGGTCATTGAGGCAGTCAACCTCGCGCGCGCGCGAAACCTTGCGCTGTTTGTGTTGGGCGGCGGCAGCAACCTGGTAGTCTCGGATGCGGGTTGGCCGGGACTTGTTCTCAAGATTGCGATTTTCGGAGTCGAGGATCGCAACGAAAATGGTGTTCCTCTGTTTGACGTTGGAGCTGGGGAGGAATGGGACAGGTTCGTTGCGCACGCGGTAACTCGGAACCTTGCCGGCATCGAATGCCTGAGCGGCATACCCGGAAGCGCGGGAGGCACCCCCGTCCAGAACGTTGGAGCGTATGGGCAAGAAGTTGCGGAAACCATCGAATCAGTCCTTGCGTTAGACCTTCGAACCCTTCAGGTCCGCGAACTTTGTAAAGAAGCCTGTGGTTTTAGTTACCGAACCAGCATTTTTAACAGTTCGGAGCGGGGACGATATGTCATTTTGCGAGTCACCTATGCGCTCATCCCCGGTGGCCAGTCGCGAGTCCACTATACCGATCTGAAAAAATACTTCTCCGGTTGGAGCCAAGCACCGACTTTGGCCGAGACTCGCGATGCGGTTCGCAATATACGTGCGAGCAAAGGGATGCTGATCTCTCCCGGAGATGACGACAGCCGAAGCGCAGGTTCTTTCTTTAAGAACCCGGTTCTGTCTAGCCAGCAGTTCCAAGATCTCGCGGTTCGTGCAAAAGCAAAGAATCTGCAAGTACCGAGCTATCCTGCTTTGGACGAACTTAAAAAGGTATCGGCGGCATGGCTCGTGGAGCACTCCGGTTTCAGCAAGGGATTCGGCTTCGGGCGGGTCGGCATCTCTCGAAAACATGCTCTTGCGATCGTCAATCGTGGTGAGGCCACAGCCTCTGACGTTTTGGCTTTGAAAGAAGAAATACAAGAGCGGGTAGAAGATATTTGGGGCGTACGATTAGAGCCGGAGCCGGTTTTCGTCGGGTTTTAAACCTTCCTACCGATTCGCGAGCTTCGATGCTTCCTTGAAGATTGCGATAAACATCTCTCGGGTCAGCTTTCCGGTCTGCGTATTTTGGTTGGAAGGATGATAGGAGGCAAGCAACGTCTTGCCGTCGGCGAACTTGTATTTCGCTCCGTGCTCGAATACGTAAGGCGCTCGCGTCCTGATTAGCAATTGGCGCCGCAGATAGTTCAAATAAGCGTCAAAACCGATCTTACCGAGGGCCACAATAACCTTGAGATTGCCAAGCAGCGCAAGTT
>Ga0070735_10000542_pt1 | contig 40483 bp, 31 predicted proteins | sample Coa_R1_FD_66443 | JGI IMG/M metagenome (GOLD analysis project Ga0070735, IMG submission 66443) | Surface soil microbial communities from Centralia Pennsylvania, which are recovering from an underground coalmine fire - Coalmine... | ecosystem: Environmental > Terrestrial > Soil > Unclassified ... | reverse complement strand
CAGGTTCTCAGGTTTGAGGTCCCGATGCACAATACCTTTTTCGTGGGCGGCAGCGAGGCCCCGGGCGATCTGCTGAGCCAAGTCAATTGCCTTGCGGAACGGGAGGGGGCCATTACGAAGGCGATCACGCAGCGTCTCACCTTCCAACAATTCGGAAACCACATAGGGAGAGCCGCGTTCTTCGCCAATGTCATAGATAGAAAGAATGCTGGGATGGTTCAGGGCAGCTGCGGCGCGCGACTCCTGTGCGAAGCGCTGCAACCGCTCCGGATCGGTCCCGAAAGAACTGGGCAGAATTTTGATCGCGACGTCGCGACCCAGGCGTACGTCGCGGGCACGATATACCTCCCCCATACCGCCCGCGCCAATTGGCGATTCGATTTGATAGGGGCCGAGTCTCGTGCCAAAGGTCAAAGCCATGCGGCGCAATTATAGCCCGGGCGGAAAGCTTGAGAAATGTTGGGTGATTCTGGATGTGTAGTCGGCCATTCGGAAGTTGAAAGACCTCTATTTTCGAATTCTGTGTGCGAACTGTGTGCCAGATTCCGAGGACACTCAGTTCGGGAAAACGGCGCCAATCTGACTTGCGGCCGATAAGTCGTTCTTGATCGACTTCCAGTTCCCGGCATCCGCGCAATCGAGATTTTCCAAGCCTGCTCCAGCATCGGCAGTTGGTAGGGCTCACTTCTTGAGTTCCGCGGGCCAGTTCGTCAGCAACGTGATGGAGGTGGATTTGGTGTGGTCGGTGGTTTGGACGACGAACTGTTTACCGTCCGGGCTGACGTCGTAGCTGATGCCGGTGAAGTTGGGTAGATCGAGCTGGAATAGAGGTTCGATGGAAGTGACGCGAAAACTGGGTTGCGTGACCGTATGCGCGGCCATAAGGCGGTTTCCCATGGTGACATAGAAGAGTTCGTTGCCGCGACCGAACATGGTATTCCACCCGCCGGTGGTGGAGACCTGGGTTTTAGCGCCCGCGGCAAAGGGCACAACGTAGACTTCGGGCCTGCCGGTCTCGTAAGAGAAATAAGCGAGCCAACGGCCGTCGGGAGAGAAACGACCGTCGTACTCGCTGGCCGTCAGGTGAGAGGTGGCGGGTGGCTGGAAGGGCTTGCGGTCGCCGGTCAAGGGCAGAACCCAATTCGAAAACACTCCATTTTTCGTTTCCAGGTCGAGCGAGAGAAATTTTCCGTCGGGCGACCAATCGATGGGGGAACCGTTGATATAAGCGTCGTTCTGAAACAAAACCTCTTCGGGTTGGCTGCCATCGAGCGAGCGGCGGCGGATCGAGGTCTTGCCGTTCTCAGTAACGGCGTAGGCGATTTGTTTTCCATCGGGAGACCATACAGGCCAGTAATTACTCGGCCCGAAGGTGACACGCGTAGGCTGACCGCCGGCGACGGCAAATATCCAGATATCGTCGTTGCCGGATTGAGGATCTTTTACCGTCACGGCGATGGATTTGCCGTCAGGAGAAAAACGCGGATCCGAATAGATCGCGAGCGGACCAGGAGTGGCGATTAGGTTTCCGCTACGGTCAAATACCTTCAGCTCAGACTGCGGTGAACTTTCATGGTAAGCCAGCACTCCATTCTGTGAGACGGAAAAAGTGCGGGCTTCGCCAAAAATTTGAGGATCGCTGGAAACCTTGAAGGCGCGCAGGTCGAAGGGCTGAGCCTCGATGTGTCCATTGTCGACAAACAGCAGATGACCGTAAGCGAACGCCGCGCGATCACCTGGACCAACCACAACTCCATCTTGTTGCGGTTGGCCAATAGTTCCCACTTTGATTTGGGCCGGCCCTTTGAGTTGATAGGAGATATAGAGGAAGTGCTTACCGTCGGGGAGGAAAGATGGATCGTAGTTTGCAAGTTCGTCTTGGCTAAGGCGGGTCGCCGGCACACTAGAACCGCCGGAGGCCGGTATCTGCGAGATGGGGCCGAAGCTTTGTTTGCAGAACAGAATGATGCCGTCTGGACTCCAATCGCCACTGCCGCTGTGAACGTCGTCGGCGAGAGTTTGGGCATCTCCTCCGGAAATGCTGACCTTCTTGAGTTTTCTGTCGGCGACAAAGGCGAGGTAATGGCCGTCGGGAGACCAGAAGGGACTGGCTGCATCTTCGGTGCTGGGAAGCATGGTAGCTTGCTGGGCATCGAGTGGACGAAGCCAGAGGTTGGTGTGGCCTTTGTCGTCGACAGCGGAGAACGCAAGCGTTTTGCCGTCGGGGGAGACCACGACTGGGCCTGCATCGAAACCCGAGGCGCGGAACGTGGTTTGCGGCGGAGGCGGGATGTAGGCGCGCACAGAAAGCGCCGGAGCGTTGGCACGTTGCGAAAAATACAAGATGATGAGGGCCAGCGCGAAGAGAACGGCTCCGCCTGTCGACAGCAGGCGTGGCCCGAGCGCGGTCGAGGCCGGAGTTGGTGCGACGGCGGCCGACAACGGCGATTTGGAGATAGCTTTCAGTTCGAGGCGCACATCGTGAGCGGACTGGAAACGTTCTTCGCGATCTTTTGCCAAACAGGCGGCGACCAGATAGTCGAAAGCCGGCGGAGTAAGAGGTTTGGTGGCACTGATAGGGTCCGGATCCTTTTCCAGAATGGCGGAGGCGACGCTGATCTGGCTCTTGCCCTCGAAGGCCCGCTTCCCCATCGCCATCTCGTAGAGGACGGCGCCGAAAGCAAAGATGTCGGAGCGAAGGTCCGCTTCTTTCCCTTCGATTTGTTCGGGAGACATGTACTGAATGGTGCCGACCATACTGCCGGCAGTGGTCAGCGGGCTGACGGGCGTGGGACCGCTCATAGTGCGCGCTGCGGATAAGAGAGGAGCCGATGCCGAGCCGGTTGCGCCGAGTGAAGCTGGTTTGGCCAGGCCGAAATCCATCAGCTTGGTTCCGGCTTTGGTCAGCATGATGTTGCTGGGCTTGAGATCACGATGCAAGATGCCGGCGCGGTGCGCGATCTCCAAAGCTTCTGCGACTTCCATTCCAATTTTCAGCAGCTCAGCGAAAGGCAGTGCGCCCCTGCGCAAGCGCTCGGCGAGCGTCTCGCCGTCGAGGAACTCCATGACGAGGAAGTCGGTACCGTTCTGCGAGCCGACGTCGTAGAGATGGCAAATGTGCGGATGATTCAGCGAGGAAACGGTGCGGGCTTCGCGCTCAAAACGCTGCTTAAACTCGGGAGTGTCGGAGAGGTGAGTGGGGAGAATCTTGATGGCCACGAGGCGATCGAGGCGCGTGTCTTTCGCGCGGTAGACCTCTCCCATGCCGCCGGCGCCCAACGGCGATTGAATTTCATAGGGACCAAGCCTGGTGCCAGAGGTTAGAGCCATGGGTCGGCGCAATTATAGCCTGTGCAGCCCCATGGAGTAGACGTGACCATTCTGGACAGTTGGTCGGCTATTGGGGAAGTTGGAAAACCTTCAGTTCGATCCTGTGGTGCGAATCGTGTGCCAGATTTCCGATGAGCTATATCCCTCACGACGCAATCTGACTTGCGGCCGATCATCCATCCGTATTCAAACCAACCCATGAATATGTGTTTCTAAGGCCGGCCTGTGTGCAAGAAGTGTGTCTCTCTTTGCGAGTCAAGGAGAAAACTCTTGTTGCTCGCAAGTTGGCCAAATCCGTGGGCGCGGAGACAGCAGATGGCTCATTCGGGTCTATTTTGGCCGCGATTCGCAAAACGAATAAAACGCACCTATTATGAGCCGCGTCACTTCCACTCGCCCTGCAAGGCGAAGGCGGCCCAATAATAGGGATCAGTCCGCCTGCCTCGCTTCCACATTGCCAATTGCGCATTCCTCAATGCGGCCGCAGGGGTAAGACCACCTTGAAGCATACCTTTATAGAATTCAGCCATCAATTCGGATGTGGCCACATCGTCAACCTTCCAGAGGCTGGCCACGACCCTGCTCGCTCCCGCGTACATGAATCCTCGTGTGAGTCCCACCAAGCCCTCGCCGCTGACTTCCTTACCCAAGCCGGTTTCGCACGCGCTCAGCACGACCAGTTCTACTGGAAGAGTGAGATTGTAAACATCCTGTAAGTCTAGGAATCCGTCCTGAGGTTTGCCGTCTGGACCCACTAATGACAAGACTAGGCCTGACAGCTCGGGGTGCTCGTTGTTCAGTAGACCGTGGGTGGCAAAGTGCACGATGCGATATTGCGCCAGGTCCTTACTGAGGGCAGTTGCACGATTCGCATGGAAATCGAGTGCTTCCATCGTCGCACCCCGCTTGGCCGAGGCGATGATCGCCACAGCTTCGCGCCGTGAGAAAACCAGGCGTGACAGCGCCACGCCCGAGTGCGCCACTCCAATCTCCTGAATCGAACGAGTCAGATGTTCACTTGATAATGACCGTGATTGCAGCGACGCAGCTGTTTCTAGTTGTCGATGAAGGGATTTGCTGACGCGCGGATCATTCTTGTCAAACACCGGATCAGCCAAGACGGCGACTTCTTTCGCAGGTTGATTAATCTGATGGTTCGCCTGTTCTCTCAAATAGGCCAATACCGAGGCAGACGGCAGGGTAACGATTTCATGCTCGACTACGAGCGGCACCGTTTCTTTCGCGCTTGAATTCGCCGGAACTAGCAGGGCAGCAAATGGAATGTACTGCAGTGCGCCGTCGTTAACAATCAGCAGACGCTTTCCCGTTAGTTTTTGAGCCACAGGGTTGAGCACCATCTTGCTCAAATGCGCAGAAGCCAGCCGAAACTCCGCATGTTCTCTATCTAGGCGTACCTTTCGCTGCTCATTGGTTTCGTTTTCAATCCGTCGGTTGCGAGAGGTGAGCAGATCATACATGCGGCGTGCAGCCGTGCTAATCTCGTCGCGTTTTGGTAGCTCGTAGGCTTTGAGGGAGTTCGATGTCACCAGAAAAACCAAGCTACGCTTGCTGCCCAACGAATAAAGCAGCAGGGTCGTCTCCGGATCGAGCAATTTCTGCACTTCCACCGAGGAAAGAGGCTTGGGTTGTGTCAACGCCGAATACGATGGGCTACTGCTTCTTATCTGACCTTCCACTTCCTCGTACTCAGAGAGCGTTCTGGCAATCTCTTGATCGGCCTTGGCAATCTGCTCCGGTGGGCGCTGTTCTTCAAGAAGGCTGATTTTGCGGTTAGTTTTCGCGTCGAGCGTAGCTTGCAGCAATCGCTCCTTTTCAATCAGCGACGGATCGGCGCCCTGATGAACGTCTAAGCGGGCAGCGGCCAGCATTTCGAGAAGCGTTCGACCCCGCGACCGCTCCAGCACGTCGAAAGCGAGTTCCGGTTTGTTCTGTTCGACCAACAGCTGGGCATACTCAGCGTAGTAGTTTGCGTGCTTAGCTCGAAATCGAGCGCGGACATCACTCGAGCCGCCGAGGCGCGTCATTTGACGGTCGAGAACTTCGATGGCTTCGCCGTATGCTTTCGCGGCTCCCTCCAAGTCACCCTTTTCGCGGAAAATACCCGCCAGGGTAGCCAGGGACTCAGCGTACTCCGCACTGTTCGGAACCAGTTTCTGCAGTATTGCCAAAGCTTGGCGCTCGTAGTCCTCACCTGTTACCGCATCCGCCCCGTCGAGCGCGAGCTGGCCAAGATGATCGAGAACCTCCGCAACATCGGTGCTGTTAGGCGAGGTCTTATTGAGTATCTCCAGTGCGCGGCGATAGTGGATCTCGGCTTCAGTTTTTTGGTGCCGATCTGCTGCGACTGAACCGAAGTTCGCTTCTGCATCTGCCAAGACGTCGCTGCCGGGTGCGGTTTTCTCATGAATCGCTATTGAGCGTTGATAAAAGTCAGCAGCAGAGTTGAGATCGCCCCGTTCCTGTGCACATTGTCCGAGGGCGTCGAGGCTGGAGGCTACGAGGTCACTGCCGGGAGCAAGTTTTTCACGGATGGCCAAGGAGTGATGCGAGTAAGCGTCTGCCCGGACAAAGTCTCCACGGCGAAGGGCGACCTGACCCAGATTCCCCAAAGTGTTTGCTGCATCCAGACCCTCCGGAGCAATTCGTTCTTTGATAGCCAAGGCGCGCCGGTAATATTCCTCGGCCGCGGTCAGGTCCCCTCGTCCGTAAGCTATCAGGCCGAGGTTATTGAAAGTCTTGGCAAGGTCGAGGCTGTTCGGGATCGCCTTCTCTTCAATCGCTAACTCGCCTTCGGTATACTGCTGCGCCTTAGCCAGATCGCCGCGTCGAAAACTGGCAAGGCCCAAGTTACCCATAGTAAATCCCGCGGACAGGCTGCGGGGGTTTGCTCGCTGCAAGATAGCGAGTTCTTGCCCCCAGTACTCCTCGGCTCCATCCAGGTCACCTCGACGAATACGATCAATCCCTAATTGATTGAAGATTGTCGCAAGATCATCACTTCCCAGCGATAGTTTTTGCTCGATCGCAAGCGCCTTCAGATGCCAGTTCTCCGCCTGATCGAGGTTGCCACGTTCTGATTCGTCAGTGCCGAGTTTCTCGTATGTTCTGGCGACTTCTGGACCATCCGGGTTCACTTTCTGTTGGATCGCGAGCGCCCGTATTTGATATTCGATCGATTTAGTGAGATCCCCTTGATAATGAGTAACCTCTCCTAGCCCGTTTAGGCTTCTGGCAGTGGCAAGGCTGTTGGAAGCGAGTTTTTGACAAAGATCTAAAGCTTGTTGAAAATCCTTCTGCGCGCCCGCCACGTCGCCTGCCAAATAAACGATGCTCCCTAGATTCATGAAGCTCGTGGCGACGGTCAGGCTTTGTGCCGACTGAAGCCGGGCTTGCTCCAGCGCTTGTTCCTCATATTTGCGGGCGGAGGACAGATCATTACGTTGACGAAAGCTGGACGCCCATGCGTGCAATATGGCGCCTCTTATCTGCGAATCGTCTTGAGGGGCTCGTTCGAGAGCAGATTGATATAGAGAGTCGGTATCTTTCCATTGCTTAGCTTCGTCCCCTAGGCTCGCCGCGTGGTAAAGAAACCAAACGCTCAACGGGGGGCACTGGCTTTGTTCGGCTATCTTGCGCCAGGCCTGTCCTGCCTCCACCAACTTCCTGTTTTCTGCAAGCTTTTCGCCTTCCTGATAAAGCGCAAGCAGCGTGTCGGACAAATTAGGCCGCGTCGAAATGCCCCAGGTGCTCGGTCCCATGATCCAGCTTTGCTTTTTCTCGGCGCGTAGCCCCTCCAGCATTACTTGCCCTCGAGGTGCCTGCTCGATTTCAACACTGATCAGATCGAATGGTGAACCGATCTTACCCCCCGACTCTCCGCGGCTCCAGCCGAGAACGATGTCTCCTTCACTCAGACCGGCTTTGTCCCCCTCTGAGTGCTTCGCCACACTTTCCACTACAATTCCAGGGCGCTCGTCCCTGCAAGAAATGCTGGCGGATGAGGATTGTGCAGTCACGCGGCCACTTGCCCACGACATCACGAGGATTGTCATGAACGTCCGCCTGGACATGACGCGGATGATCGTTTTCAACGCGAGGCGTAACGACCGTTTCCTCATGAAATATCTCTCCGGGTGTCTGCGAAGAACCGCTCAGAGCCGTAAAATGTTGGCCAAGTATCGCCGCCGCGAATTGCGCTGTCAATGGTAAGGTCACGAGACAAAACTCAGTTAAACTGCTCCTCACCGCGCAGCCGGGAGAACGATCCCTGCCCTTAACAGACTTAAAGAGGCGAGGAACCACCTCCCGGTGCGACGGTCGGCGGAGCACTAGCGACTAACGCCCGCACAAACTGCTGCTAACAGTTGCGACGTTGTAGAAGTTGTTGACGCCGTTAAACGTAGCGGGAACATAACTGAGGCCAAGCTGGGAACCGTCGATCGTGTTACCCGTCACAGTATTCGCGTTGCAACCAAGATCTATTCCGACGTTGGATTGGGTAATCGTATTGCCCTTCACGGTAGCCCCAGCGGTATACAACCAAATCCCGTAATAGGATGCGTTCGTTATGCGATTCGACGTGACCGTGCTCGCGGACTCAACCGCCATCCCGTACGCGGCTCCATTCACGGTGTTTCCGGTGACGGTAATATTTCCTTCGAAGGAAAAGAGCAATATCCCATAGCCTCCCCCAATCACAGTATTGCCTGACACCGGGCTCAACGGAGATGTAGTCGAAATGCCAGTCCCGTTGTTGTTAATGAAGTTCTCCTCCACCTTGCCGCCCACATTGAAATCAACAATGCCCTGGTTCTGATTTGAGAGGTAGTTGTTCGTGATGAGGGCGCTGAGGGTTGGTTGGGTCTGACTGCATTCGCATGTGGCAAAGATCCCGACGTAATTGTTGTTACTGAGATTGTTGTTTTCTATCGTCACCGTCTGGGTAGAGGTACCTGTGCTCTCGGCTGCGATGCCGATTCCGTTTGGTCCCGTCTGGCAGTTCTGATTGCGGACCTGGGCATCATTTACCGTGCCTGAGGACCCGTTACCGTAATAGATTCCAATGTAGTTGACGCTGGGACAGTTCCCAGCCCCCGCACTCCCATCCACGGTAATTCCGGTTATGTTCACAGGCCCGGCAGTTACTTCAACCTGCGGCGCGACTGTACCGAAATACTCGCTCACTGTTGTGGACAAGCCAGTAGCAGAGATGGCGATAATCGCTTGTGAGGAGTTGCCTACAGAGATGGCTTTGAGAGTCAAGGGAGTGGAAATCGTCACCTGCTCAGCATAGGTCCCCGGGCACACATCGATGGTCGAGCCGGCTGGTACGGCATTCACCGCGGCCTGAATCGTGTTATACGAGCCCACCTTGCAGGCTCCAACATAGTAGGTGGCAGCGACCATGTGCTCGGCCGCGAACAACATTACAAGAAGCATAGCCAGATGCGGAATCGACGATAGGGTGCGGGCGCGGAAGCTTTTCATTTTTTCTCCCCTCGGTGTTTTATTCGCGAGTGCGGGAACCCGGATGATCTCTCAGCAGTTACCGCCGTCATACATAGCTGGCGCGAGAAGGAAAAGTGTTACAGGTGAGGACGAACCGTTGGTTGGGGTAGGGTCGCGCGAAGTAGTTCCATGAAAAAGCAAAGAGACCCCAAGTGCGAGGTCTCTTCTATCCTAAGTCGCGTCAGGATTCGGCATTCCGCTTTCTCGCGGGTTCCTCAATCGCCCTTAGAAAGCTATGTAGTCGGTCGACCCAGTGGCCGGGTTAGCCCAAGAGACAAATATTTTCATGTTGTAGAAGAACGGGAAGCCCAGCACCACAAAGTTTCCCCCGGGCCCCGCCATTGTGGGGTCTGCCGTCATCCCCTGCTGGAGGATTGTGGTGGGATCAGCAACAGGGATATTTGCGTTGAAAGCTGCCCCGTTATTTCCAGTGACCACGAAATCGAAATTGACAGGAGATGATGGACAGTAGTAAGGCCCGCAAAGAGGAAGTCCACCGGCCAAGTTGTCGTTGAGATATTCAACTAGGGGTGTTCCGGTATCCATCCCCACCTGGTACGTGGCGCCATTAATCTGGGTGGACATTGGTAGCCCATACTGAGTCGCGGACCCCAGCTGATTGTTGGATTGCGTCCCAACGCCGAAATACAAGGACCCCTGGAGATTCAAAGCTCCTGAGGAAGGCACGCCTGGCATATCGAAGACCACTCCGTTGTTATCGGTCGCAAACAGCGATACCGGATTCGAAACCGGCTGCGCCGGCGCTTGCGGGTAGGGTTGACAAGTCGATGATGCGCACCCCCAGTAGTAAGCAAAGTTGCCAACTGTACAGGAATTGCCGCAGTCGCTGAGTCCCCACACCCCCAAAATTCCATTGAATCCTGCCTGCTGAGGTGACGAGAATGCAGACAGCCCGTTTGAGCAGTTGTTGGGAGTGGCAAAAGTTGTGTCTCCCATGAGTTGGATAGAAGCGCCCGGGGCGAGTTCGCTCGAGAGCTGGATGTCGGCGGTGACGACCGGGCCCCAGCTGTAGTCGTCAACAAAATCAAAGCAGTTGTAGGTCTCCCCAAGCGTGGCCTGCTGGGGAGATAGCGGAAGGGTCACTACTGAAGAGAAGAGCCGCAGACCAGTAGATCCAGTGTCGACCTCAACATCGTCGATGGTCTGGCAGTTCGACGTTCCTGGAACGCAGATTGTGACACTTACGTATGGCCGATTGAAGGGGTTCGAACCAGGACCCGCCGACACTATGATCGGCAGTTCGTTGGGTGCGGAGGGCGTCACTGGCGGTTTTGGAGGAGGAGGAGGAGGGGGAGGGTTGCTCGTACTGGCGGTGTTGCATGCGGCCGTCATCAGAGTCAGGGCCATCAGAGAAAGCAATAAAGCAATCCGAAGAGCTTTCCAGGCGCGCGGGGCATTTGGGCTCAGCGGCGCTGCCGTCAGGATCGAATAGCAAGCGGTTCTAGTCATACGATTCTCCTCGATATGCGGGCTTCAATGCGCCGCGTTCATGATTAACTTGTCCGAAGAGGAAAAACGTTACAGACTTCTTTGGGAGCTCACTTTGCGGGGTGGCAAGCAGGCAGATACCGCGGGGGAAATCGAAGCTGCCCCAAACGGCGAGGCTATGCGTTGGTTTGGGAAATCGAAGGATTACCTGGCGGAGACGCGAAACGTGTAGCTATCAATCTCTTCCTGGCTGCCGTCCGCCGCTTTCTGAGTCAATTCGACGATGTAGTCGCCTTCAGGAATGAGGTGGGAAGAGACGCGTACATCCACTACCTGCTTTCGGGAAAGAGAGCGACGCGCAAGCCCCTCGATACGTTGAACCAATCGGCCATCGACTGTTTCGACCGAGGCAGTAAATGGGCCGTGGTCATCCCCCTCAAGGGCCAAACGGAGCCGCACCCATGGAGTGTTGGGTCGAGGAAAGGCCTTGGATTTGGCTCCGCTGCCCCGGACCAGGCCAGGAGTCAGTTCTACGGTGAACTCCTGCAAGGGAGGCACCGAGTATTGGGCGAGGTCTTCAACCGGAGAATTTCCTTCAGACGGTGCCACTTTGATAGCGGGAGGGAGCGCTTGTTCCGCCGGCTTCGACAGGTTAGACTGCATAGCGCGGTCGTGTGAAATCTTGACCCAGCCCACCGCGAGCACGATCGCAACTACTCCCAGACTAAGCGCCCATTGCAGAGAAACCCGGCGCTGCCGGGAAAAAAGACTCCATCGCTCGAAGAACCTTGGGCGCTCGAACGGCTCGGCCGACTGCCCTTCTCGTGCGACCGCGGCGAGCGCGCCAGCGAATTGAACTTTCGTTTGGCCTCTCGGAGAACTCAGATAACGACGCTCAAACTCCTGACGGTCGGCACCGGAAAGCTTGCCGCGGACGTACGCGTCGATCAGGTCGTTTTCCGCCTCTGTTAGTTCCTCAAAGAGGCTGGCGTCAGAGAGATATCGGTTCTCCAAGGCACTCCGCTCCTCCGGCGGTGCCGTTCCGAGAAGATACCGTCTGATCGCTTCCCGATCGCTCATATCGATGACCCCGTGCTCTTCCGCCCCAGACTTTACAAATCGCCTGAGGCATCCTTCTATACTGGCGCCCCGTCAAGAAACGTTACATGGCGGCTGCAGCACCGCGAATCCCCAACCGAAGAGTATTGAGACTAAAGGCGGGCGGCACGGTTTTCCTGCGAGCGCATGTGCCGCCGCGACTCGATACAGCTACTGACGCAGCGCTCAAGCTTTTCTCGTAGCCGGTTCGCGCGCACTCTCAGAGCCAGAATAGTAATGCCCACTGCGTTGGCCAACTTTTGCCGATGCACCTTCTGCTTTTCTTCCTCGGCACTGTAATAGTCGAGCGCAAGCCTGCTGTCGGCGGAGTTCAAGCCTGCCAAGCAATCTCTCAGGCAGGCCAAATTGCTTTGTTGATCGATCATTCCGACCAACTCGCTCTCATGGTCTCGCGGATCGGCCAATGAGTCCTGTCCGCCGGGACGGTCTTCCAAATGAGACTCCCGTTGTTCCTTCTTATGAGCTTCCAGGCGCAAATAACGCGCCACGCCAATCACGAACTCAGAAACATCCCGGATTTCTTCCTCTGCAGGCTTTCTCGCGACTCTGTCCAAAACTTCATCGGCGAGGTCTTCCGGAGATCTGCATTGATTCCACTCGAAAAATTTCACCAAACGGGAACGGATACTCCGGTATTTTTCCCAGGCCCGCGCCGCATCGGAATCGAGCCGAATGAGCAGACGATTCAGGTCGGTTCGCCTGTCATCGTTCTCGCTGATTTCAGGTGTGATCTCCATTCAAGTGAGGCCGCAAAGTTGGTTCAGTTCCACTCGCCCTGCAGCGTAAAGGCCGCCCAATAGTAGGGACCCTTCCACCGTTTCTGCATCAGCATCTGCAGCTGCGCCTGGTGAAGGGCAGCCACCGGAGCCGATATTCGCTGCGAAGGAAGGATACTCGAATTCGCATTTGATTTGGAAACCAAACCTTGAGAAAGCTTGGGAGAGATGGAATGGCCCGGATTTTCCTGTCCGTCTTCGCTGCGGAGGAAAGACGTGGATGTTCCGTTCGCCCCGCATTCCACAGAAACTTACGTAACGTTTTGCTTTGCGGGCACAGCATGAACGGCAGCTTGAAAAACAGCTCAATCCAAAGGAAACTACCATGAACAAGACACTGCAGTTCGCTGGTTCGTTAGCGGCGGGTCGTATTGCTTGCCATGCCCATCGCGCTGTTCACGCAGGCGGAAAAAGAGGGCAAATCCGACACCGAAATCGGGCTTGATGTGGCAAAAGGAACATTCGAAAAAGTAAGCGGCGTTCCTGTTGCCACATCCCCGAGTGAGGTCGTCGCGTACGGCAGCGTGGGCGGGCGTCGCCCAGGCTCGTGACAATCCGAGCGAATGGCATCAGGGTGCGGAAGGGTATGGCAAGCGGCTGAGAGCTGGCCTCGCCGATGCCGTTACCGGAAGCTTGATCAGCAACGCCATTCTGCCAGCGCTTCTGCATCAGGATCCTCGCTATTTCTATCAGGGCACCGGTACGAAGAAGTCCCGGGCTTTTCATGCCATGTGGGCTCCATTTGTCTGTAAAGGAGATAACGGGGCATGGCAGCCGAACTAGTCTCAGTTAGGCGGCAGTTTAATTGGATACTCCATTTCTACCGCTTACTACCGCAGCCAAACACTACGGGCTACTGAGAGCCGAAAACCCGCGGCACATCTCCGTCTTTTGCGGCCCTTGTTCTGCCCCTCGCACCCTTTTAGGATCTCTGGATAGGAGCATGATTATGAGTACCTTTGACACACTGCCGGGTGAATCGAATGCGCACGTCATCTCGTCAATCATTAACTTGGTCTGCCCACAATGCGGTGGAAGAATGTCGGAATTCCAATGTGAAGGGAGATGCCGCAGAAACTGGCTTGGCGAATGGGAATGGGCAAGTCACGTCACCAAGAGCCCCAAATCCCGGCGAGGCGCAGACATTCTAAACAAATGAACTACCCCTCTTTGTTCAGTGCGCCTGAGTCGGACTGTTGCTTCCGTTGAGTAATCTGCAGTATTTCTTACGCGCTGATCAAACAACTGATTCGGAATCCGTTACACAATTGGCGGGGACAATGATCGTGCCCGGTGATCTCCAACACCGTTTGCGACCCTTCATTTCTCCAAGGCCGAGCTATACCCTCCCAAGCTGCTCAGTAACCAAACCGAAGCTGTCGGCCAGCCGTTTTTCCAGCGTCGTGTGCAGCTTCTCATCCACCGTCCGGCGCATCTGCTCCAATTTCTAGTTATTGCTATCACTCAACTTGTCGAGTCGCGATTCGACGACTACGGCACATTCTGCGGTACGCGTCTGTGTCTCGCTTTGTTGGCACTCATTTGCGTCGTCAGAATGGAAAACGCACCGACGTGACCCAATTGTGTTCGTATGCGTGAAACTGTGTGGCAGCAATCTGCACACCTCCACCAACAGCGAAGCCCAGCCTCTTCCACAGGCGGACTTTCCCCACGACCAAGCCGGGCGACACGAATACCTGCTTCTTGCCGTCGTTCTTGCCATTGGCCCACATCGTCGAATTCACCTCAAGTTCGGGCCAGAAATACTTCAATAGGTGATACTGCGCGGTAGCGTTGAGAACAGCGGGTGTTCCCAGGATATTCCTGTTCCCCGTTGGTATGGTGACACCGGCAGTTCCCTGCACATCAAAGTTTCCCCAGCCTTTGCCTAATGCCAGCGTGGGCGCAAGCGATGCATCTGTGGAACCGTTACTGAATCTGCCAGTTGGGACAGTTGCAGCCAGCATTGCAGTCACCACGTAGTTTCCGTTCTCGGGGTTGCCCGCCGCAGCCCGATACTTGAACAAGAAGGTCATGTCGCCGATGCCGTCGTTGACTCCCGGTTTGGTATGAGTAAGGTAGGGGGGAGCGCTCACGTACAGCTCAACGCGATCCAAAGGAACAAGTTCGAGCCCCTTGCCGCTGCCATAGTTGGCGTTGGTGAAACCTCTGTTCCGCTGCCAACCCATGTCATACCGAAACTGCTGCACGAGTCGGGGAGTCACGGTAAACATCGGAGCCGCCCAGTGGGGTTGCTCGGATTCGGCATGTGACGACCGCTGAAACCAGTCGCTAACAAAGCCTTCGTCAGAGGATTGAGTTGCAGCGTTTTGCGCCCACGTAGAGACGGGAAACAGTCCGAGCGCAACAACGATCACACGAGTAATTATGATGAGGTTTTTCAAGGTGTGCTCCTCGGCCAGAATCTCTGGCTCCAGGTGGTACCTCAGTTGGTCTCGTACATGTATTTAAGAAACTGCACGAGCACTGTCATGAGCACCGGAAAGCCGAGCGCATTGGTCCGCTCCAGCTTGCCCTTAGCGGCAGGGAGCCAGTTCAATAAGTGGCGCTCTAGGAATTCATTCTCGGCTCTCGCGAGCGAAACAGCGGTGCTCTCTTCGGATGTTTGCTCGCGGGTATAGCGGAGGGCGGCGAGAAATTCCAGCTGGGTAACAAGGTAATCAGGGACGGCGCGGCCGGGATCCGGTTTGAGCCCGAGAACCTCGTAGAAGTAGGTATTCTCCAGCGCAATCTCCTGCGCCGGATGAGTCTTGTCATGGGCTGACTCGAATAGAGGCACGGGCGGCTCGGGCATCCCGACATCAAAGAGCTCTATATAGGTGGACTCGTACTGCTCGTAGCTGGCGAACCATTCGAATCCCGGATAATCTCCCTCGCACTTCAAGTGTTGCCATAGATCTCGTAGTGCCTCCGGCAGGGCGGGTCTGGACAAAAGTCCGAAGCACTCTTGCGTTGGCGTCGCAAAGACTAAAGCGAAGAATCGGTAGAGATCGTTCTGCTGCCAATCGATCGAGGTAACTGTGTTCTCTTCCCGAGCGATTATCGGCATCGTGACTCCGTTTTTGAACCTCTGTCTCTACTCCAGCACTTGCCAGACCGAAAAATACTTGCGGCCGTCGCGGTCCTTTTGGCTTCCGTTCCACACGGCGAACGCCACGGTCGTACCAGGCGGCAGATCGGGCAACTCGAAGACCACATTCCACTGCCCGTTTTGGTACGCACTATTCGCCGGAAAGCCTTGAACTGTGCGTCGCGTGGTGCCGCGCCCTTGGGCCTGCATCAGCATCGCTCCGCGCGTGGCGTTCCAGTAGTAGATCTCCACCGGATGTTCGGCATCTCCCATCTGCAGCGCAGGGGCGATCGCACCAGAGCCTGTTTTTGAAGGAAACATCACGGCTGCGGCATCGAAGAATCTATCGTCGGCTTCCGTCTGAACTTTGCGGAAGCGGGTCTCGGGCGGCGTGTTGGGAACTTCCGCTAGTGTTATCGCATCATGCGTCGGATCGCGCCAGCTCAGCTGCACGAGCAACTTTCCACCGGCACGAGCAGTACGGACGTCAACGCTCGGAATCTCCAGGGTCGCGGGTTCGTCGGTGTCATAGAGCGGAGGTGTGCGGTTCAGAGCAACGCGCTTCACCGCAATCTGGCTCCACGTGGCAGGTCCGCCATTGAGCAGACTGTCAGCGCTCGCTGACGACACGGCGACGGAGAGCGACTGCCCGGCAACCGGCTTTGCCCCGGCCTGCGCCCAGATCATCGAGGAGAGAAGCAATACGTTTGAAGCAAAGATCAAAAATTGACGAATTCTCATGACGTTCTCCTACAACTGGATCTGGACGAACTGGGGCCGGACGTGGAAACGGGTCTCGGCGTCGCGACCAATGAGCAATTGCAGCGCCTCACTGCGCCCGCCTTCCTGCGTCTTCTTGAGTTCGGCCTCCAGCCGCGTGATCACATCCTTCACATCCGGTCCGAACAAATAGATGAGGTAGTCGAGCGGCACCCGTGGGTCTTCCTGAATGTTTTTGCCGTAGTTCTCTCGCTTCGGAGGATTAAACGGCGGTACGTAGTAGACGTTGGGTTGCGTGCCCTTCTCGGGAAACAACGGTAAAGCGATCTTGTGAACTAAGACCAGTTTGTGAACTGGAGATTCGGGGTCGTCGAGCAAGCCGACGAAGCGCAAGCGTCCGGGACACTGAGCGGCACAAGCGTTGACCCGACCCTTTTCCAGGCGTGGATAACAGAAGATGCACTTCTCGGATTTCCCGCTGACCTCATTGAAATAGATCTTCTTATAAGGACACGCCTTAATACAGTAGCGGTAACCTTGGCATCGATCCTGGTCGATAACCACAATGCCATCCTCTTCGCGCTTGTAGATAGCCTTGCGTGGACAGGCCTCCAGGCAAGCGGGATGGGTGCAGTGATTGCAGATGCGCGGCAAGTAGAAGAAGTAATTCTCGTCCTCATTCATGCCCCCCACGTCTTCGTCCCAGTTACAGCCGGACTTCGGCTCGGGCGAAGGCATGACCGGTTGTTTTATGCCTTCGTAGAGACGCTGCTCGTAGTTGTATTCCCAGGCGTGACCGTAGTCGTCCATCGTAGGTAAGGGGCTGGGCTGGAGTGATCCGTCTTTCCAGCCGCCGCCGATACGGTCCCATTGACGCGGATAACCGAGGCCTGGGCGGGTCTCGACATTGTTCCAGTACATGTAGCCGGTGCCGTCGCGGTCTGTCCACAGCTTCTTGCAAGCGATGGTGCAGGTCTGGCAGCCCAAGCATTTGTTCAGGTCCATCACCATCGCGTATTGGTGTCTTGACATGGCTGCTTCTCCTCAGACCTTCGCCTTCTCAATGTCCACCTTGATGTCGCGGTTATTGCCGGTGGGCCCCCAGTAGTTCAGGCGAAAATTGACGTGGCCGTACTTTCCGATCAGTTGCGTGGGCTTGATCTTGATGTAGGTGAGGGACTGCCATCCGCCCTCCTTGAATCCGAGATATTTCTCCCAGCCGTGATACATGGTGACGCGGCCGGGCTTTTCGCCGGGTAATATCTGCAACCGGCAGACACAATGACCGACCTCGTTGTGGATGCGGACCCAGTCGTTGTCCTGCAGTCCGCGCTTACGGGCGTCGTCGGGATGCATGTAGACGATTGGCCCACCGCGCTGCAGACGCAACATGGCGCGGTGATCACGCCAGGTGGAGTGGATGGACCATCGTCCGTGCGGCGTGTTCCAGAAGAGCGGGTATTTCTCTTCGACTGGCTCTTTGAATGTCGGGAGGGCCTCGCCCAGTTCGATGTACCAGGGATGGTCGATGTAGAACTGCTGGCGGCCGGTGAGCGTACGCCACGGACGTTTCTTTTCAAGCTGATGCTTAAAGGGGGTATAGGCAACGCCTTCTTCAATATCGCTGTTCCAGGACTCGGGATCGGTGGCGATGAAGCGCTTCGGCTTCTCCTGCAATTGCTGGTACGTCATGCCCTTGGTTTCTTCTGCATTTCCAAGGATGAAATTCACGGCCTGCTCGTCGCATTGGATCGTGCCCTTACCAGTCCAGTCGTGAGCGAGTTGCGTGAAATCGCGGTTCCAGTCGAAGGCCTCGTCGTGAAAGGGCTTGAGTCTCTTCTTGGTAGCGACTTCTGCCATCTTCTCGGCGAGGGCGTGGAAGATGTCCCAGTCGGTCTTACTCTCGAACAGCGGCTCACACGCTTTGCCGAATGGGTGAATGTAGCTGTGGCAGTCGGTCGAGTTGATATCGACTTTCTCGTAGTAACTGGCCGCGGGCAACACCACGTCGGAGTAGAGTGCCGTGGTGTCCATGCGGTAGTTGATATCGACGATCAGGTCAAGATCCTTCCAAAGTGACGATTGCAGAATCTCGTTGCCCTTGGCCTGGTTTAGGTGGTTGGCGCGCCACACGATGAAGGCACGCGGCTTCTTGCCATTCTTCGGCCACAGCGGCATCCACCCGTTCTTGACCGATTCCTGGATGTACCAGTCGATGGGTTTCCCGTTGTAGAGATGCGGGTCTTTATTCGTAGAGTGGACGTAGCTCCAGAGCGTCGTGTTTTGAAAGCGCTGCTTCTTGCGCGTTTCTGGAAAAGCGAGCTTGAAGAATCCCTGCTCCGGCCAAAGGCGTTCCTGCCCGACGTAGTGATTGAATCCGCCTCCATTTTTGCCGGTGTTTCCAGTGAGGGCGACCAACAAGATGAAGGAGCGGTTGGTCAGATCATTGTGGAACCAGTGGTTGGTTCCGGCGCCGTGGATGATCATCGCCGGCTTGCGCGTGCCCAGTTCTTTGGCAAAGAGTTCGATTTCATTCGTCGGCACGCCGGTGCGCATTGCGACTTTGTCCACCGTGTATCCGGCGATCTCTTTTTTTAGGAGTTCGAAAACCGTAGTGACTTCGGCGGTCTTGCCATCGGCGAGTTGCACGTGAAACATACCCGTCAGCGCAGGGTCGGCACCATTGAGTTGGATGGTCTTCTGGTCTGATCCCATTGACCCTGGAGTAGGAACGGCGCGTTGCTGCTTCGTATCCCAGACGTAGAAGATGTCGTCTTTGCCGCCGTTCTTGAGGTCGGACTCGCGCAGGAAACGGTGCGTGCCCAAGAGCACGAGCAGAGGCATGTCGGTTTGTTCCTTAATGTAGGGCTCATCGATGAGGTTTTGATCGATGAGTAGCTTGGCGACACCTAGCGCAAGCATCCCGTCGCTCCCCGGGTTAATGCGGAAGTACAGATCAGCGTGGATGGCGCTGGAGTTGTAGTCCGGTGAAATACATACAATCTTGGCGCCGTTGTAACGAGCTTCGTAGGCAAAATGCGCATCTGGGATGCGGGTTTGGGAGATGTTCGATCCCCAGAGCACGATGTATTTCGAATTGAACCAGTCGGCGCACTCACAAGATTCGGTCTGAACACCCCAGGTCAAAGGCTCGCCCGGAGGGAGGTCGCAGTACCAGTCATAAAAAGAAAGGAAGACACCACCGATGTAATGAGCCAGACGCGAACCAGCGCAGAAACTGACCGGGCTCATGGCGGGGATGACGCTGAAGAAGGAATTGGTATCCGGACCGTAGTTGTAGATATTGTCGAGCAGTTTTCCGGCAACCATCGTGAGCGCTTCGTCCCATGTAGCGCGCCGCCACTTGCCTTCGCCACGTTCCCCGGTGCGAATGAGCGGGTAGCGCAGACGCTGCGGACTATAAACGTACTCCGTAAAGCAGCCGCCCTTCTGGCAGCCGCGGGGGTTGTAATCCGGCAGGTCGGCATTGATACGCGGATAGTCGGCGGCCTGCTCTTCCCGAACCATCACGCCATTGCGTACGTACACCTTCCACGAGCAAGAACCGGTGCAGTTAGCGGAATGCGTAGATCGAACTACTTTGTCCCACGTCCAGATCTTGCGATAGAAGTCCTCCCAGCCGCGATAGGGATAGCTGCGCAGCGGATCAAAGTCCCCCGTCAGAGTAGTCAAGACAGGCTTCTCTTTGCGCGAGCAACCAGGTAGGGCGAGGGTTGCCGCCGTCATTGCAGCAGTTTGGATAAAGCCGCGCCGCGAGAACGGCTGCTGCGGTTTGTTCATGTCGCACTTCTTCTCGCTCATGGCTTGCCTCCGGACGGAGTCCGTGAAGTTGCGTTCTGCGCCATTGCTTTCTGACTTTTTGCTTCTGCGAGTGTCCGCAAGTAAGTGAGCACGTCGGCGATGTCCTGATCGCTGAACGCCGGCGCCTCCGTACGCTGGAAGGCAGGCATCGCGGTTCCGACGCGGCCGTTGCGGATGGTGCGGAGGATGAATTCGTCGGTGGCAGCTTGCTGGAATACCGGATTGCCGACCTCAGGTGCCATTCCACCGCGGCCATTCATGCCGTGGCAGCCAGCGCAGTTTCTCAGGAAGAGAGAAAGACCGTTGCTGGCGTCCCCGTGGAGCGTCAGCGCCGTGACCGCTGGAGATGCCGGAGCGCCCGCGCCCGGAGCACCCGAGCGGAGATACTCGATCACTCCGGTGATTTCTTCGGGAAGCAGTCCGCCCGCGTGCGGACCCCAGGCGGGCATCTGGGTACCCGGACGTCCCTGTTCGATGTTGGCTTGTAGATATTCGCGAGTTGCAGTTGAGACCAGCGAAACGCCGCGAATTGCTGGAATAAAGCGGTTGAATTTCTTGTCCCACCGAGTATAGGTTCCGTTCCCGTGGCAGGCAGTGCAGTACTGCCTGTAAACTTGCTCGCCGGTCATGGGCATGGGATGGAGCGCCCGGTATTTCTGCTCGATCTTGTCAGGCGCGAGATAGCTTTCCGGCACGTCTCGCTTCCACTGCGAGAGCATGTACGTCGTCAACGCCAGCGCTTCCGTCCGTGTGACGGTTGGATTGCGCATCAGGCTGTCGGGAACCACTCCACCGGGGTCGCGAAAATGCGCATTCTGCCAACCCCAGGTGGTGTGCGGCGGCTTCAGGTTCGTCATGATGAGCTGGTGCTTGGTCTTCGCGCCTTCATTGTCAAGCGCTGGACCGAGCGCCCCTCCTCGTCCTCCTAGCTTGTGGCAGGAACCGCAACTTTTCTCCTGATAAAGCTTCATGCCATTAGTGAGTAGCGGGATCTGATCGGGCGGCAGTTTCTCCGCGTCGTGACAGGTGACGCAGGTCGACTCGGTCATCTCTGGTGGTAACAGGGGATAGTCCCAGAACACGTCGTCGGCTTTGGCTTCGCGGAACGTCAGCGCTGCTCCCTGCCCGTGGTGACATACAGTGCATCCGAACCGATCCACGGGATGCTTGTCGAGCAAGTGTCCTGGGTGCGTCCGATGCGGTTGTTCAACATCTGTCATGCGGGGATCGTCGACGCCGCTGTGACAAGTGACGCACCGGTCTACCGCACCGAGCGCGGGAACACTGACTTGCTTCATCTCGATGCGGAACTTGGCTAGAAGTTCGTGTCCACGATCGTCGGTAGCCTGCCGGAGGATACCCCGATACTGTCGTTGCACTACCTTCCACTGCGTCAGGTAGTTTTCATGCACAGCCGCGCCGACGAGATAGGCGATGGTCACAAGGCTCGCCACCAACAGGAGCCAGCGATAAATCCGGGATGGGTCTTTCATCGCATTCTCCTCAGTGCACCGGCCATTGCGAGGGCCACCAGTAAAAGTGCCAGTTGGGCCCGCGATGGACTGTCGCAAAGTAGGTCAGCAGGGTGAACCCGACCAGAAAACAGGTGAACAACGAGACAGCTGCCAGGCGCACCGAATCTTTGCGCTTCAGAATGAAGAGCGACCACGCGGCAAAGATCAGGACAAACAGCGAACCGGGATTAATCGTGATGATCCATAGCTGCTGAATGTTGGGGAACCAGTTTCGCAGCCAACCATAGTTCACCGTGAAAGCAAGCATGCCGACGGTGACAGCGCAGGCAAATAATAAGGATTGCCAGAACACCAAGCGCTCGTGGCTTGTGCCGAACCACGTGCCTTCACCTCCAGGATGGCGATCCAGAAATGGAATCAGCGCAAGTCCAACCAAGACGATCATGGGAATCAACATGCCTCCCATGAACGCCGAATACGAGACCAGTTCTTGAAGCCCCAGGAAGTACCAAGGCGCCTTCGCAGGGTTTTCCGGAATGGCGGCGTTCGCGAGTTCTTTCAGCGGCGCATCGCTGTAGAAAGCTAGGATCAGCGTGACCGCCACCGTCACCATGAAGACGGAGAGTTCCGCCCAGAACAGGTGCGGCCAACTCATCACCGTGTTCTCGGGCCCGCGATTCACCGGTGGACGCTTGCCTTTCACCCAGGCCATCAGGCCATAGGTTTTCGTGGCCAGCGGTTGGAATACCGGGCGCCTGTCTCCGCCCCACTCGGCCAGTCCGCCGGGCGGATCTTCGGGCTTGGCGAGGCCGCCATCTTTGCGGATACGCCAGAAGTGCACACCGAGCAACGTAACCAGTGCGAGTGGAAGGACGAAGACATGCAGAACGTAGAAGCGAATCAGCGCATCCTGCCCGACATAGTTCGCACCAAGCAACAACCGCTTCTGGAGGCCGCCCGGGTCAAAGAACTTCGTGATGCCGATCGCGTCGGTCAGTTCGCGCGGGGAATTGGCGATGTTCGAGCCGATCGTGATCGCCCAGTACGCCAGCTGATCCCAAGGCAGTAGGTAGCCGGTGAAGCTCAGCGCCAGAGTGATCACCAGCAGCCCCAGCCCAACCAGCCAGTTGAATTCGCGCGGCTTCTTGTAACTCGCGGTAAAGAAGACCCGCGCCATGTGCAGCAGGACCACCAGCACCATCAACTGTGCCGCCCACCGATGAATATTGCGGATGAAGCGTCCCGTGGAAACTGTAAAGTGAATATCTTTGATCGATTGATAGGCGAGATCGGTCGAGGGCTTGTAGTAGACCATCAGCAGCACGCCGGTGATGAGGGTGATCAGGAAACCGGCGGTGGCCATCAAGCCTAGGCCGAACGTGAGTGTAGGGTTAAGTGAGCGTACGTGGACCCGGACGCTGTGGATGTGCAGAAAAAGATTGTGAAATGTAGCCTGCGATTCTTCGCGCTCCGATTCCGGCTCTTTTCCCAGCCGGAAGCAGGAGTCCTTCACCGTCTGAGGGAGTTCGCGCAGGTTGTGCAGAAATTCTCGGGTTGCGGTCTCTGCCACGGTGTACCTCCTACACGCGGTATCGCGTACCCTCTGGGACTTCGTTGTCGGCGTTTACCACCAGGTCGCCATTGGCGGCGCGACTGATTTCTAGCCAGGGCAGTGGTCGCGGCGCTGGGCCGCCCACCACGCTGCCCTTGCTGTTAAAACGGGAACCGTGACACGGGCAGGCAAATCCATCCTTGGATCGCGCCACGGTACAGCCTAAGTGGGTGCAGGTGCTCGAAATCGCATAGAAGCCTTCGTCGTCCCGAACGAGCACGAGGTTCTGGTCGGCGAACGGAGTTTCACTTCCAGCGGAAAACTGCTCCGGCGGCCCAAGTTTGAAGCGTCGCACCGGGCCGGGCAGCAGCGCCGGGTTCGGCAGTCGGAGCATACCGACAGCCGCTGTGGCCACTGCGGCAAAGAAGCTTCCCAGCGACGCCAAGCTCAAAAAGCTGCGTCGGCTTACGCGGGGTGGATCTAGACGGGACATGGTTTCCACTCCTTGGCATAACTGAACTGTTCCATGGTGATGGCGGTGGTTGGACAGCGCTGCGCGCACAATCCGCAGCGGATGCAGCGTTCTTCATCCTTGATGATGGCGGAGAGATCGGCCGGATCGAGGCTCAACTCGCGCGTGGCAGTCTCAAGTTCGGGCGTAAGTGCTAAGCGGTCGAACGTCACCAGCTTCAGACATACAGTGGGACAGACATCCACGCAGCCGCCGCACAAAATGCAACGTTCCCCGTCGAAGATGGTGTTGATGCCGCAATCGAGGCAGCGGCCGGCTTCGGCGCATGCCTGTTCCTCGTTGTATCCGATCTCGACGAGTGCGGTCGGACTCTTCAGGCGATCTTCTGCAGAGCGTACAGGAATATGCAGCCGTGCCCGCCGTTCGTAGTGCTTCTCGCGGTGATAGTGTTCAACGGGGTAGTGAAACTGGACCTCTTCCGGCGCGATCTCCTTACCGCGTAGGTATCGATAGACCGAACGAGCCGCCTGCTTGCCACTGGCAATGGCATGGATCATGAGCCGCGGCCCGTAGGCAATGTCGCCCGCGATAAAGATGCCTGGCGCCGATGTCGCACAAGTCGCGGGATCGTTGACGATCTGCTGCGGCGATCGCATTTCGATCCTGTCGCGTTGGGCATCGATAAAACTAAGGTCAGCAGACTGCCCCACTGAGAGCAGGACAGTGTCACCCTCGATCTCGGTTGTAACCGACTCATCGAACTTCGGAGCGAAGCGCTTGTTCTCGTCATACACTTGCGTACACCGTGCGAACTTCACTCCACGCACGAAACTCTGGCCGTTCCTCTCATCCACCAGAACTTCTCTCGGCCCCCAACTGTTGTGGCGTGTAACGCCCTCTTCCTGACCTTCAAGGATTTCCACTGTGTCGGCGGGCATCTCTTCGAGAGATTCAAGGCAGACGAGATTCACCTGTCGCACTCCCGCCATACGGGCCGCCGTGCGCGACACGTCATATTCTTCCTGCCGCAGAACCGTCCGGGCGACGTCGTAAGCAACGTTTCCGCCGCCGATCACAATCACTCGCTGCCCCAATGAAACTCCTTTGCCCAGTGATACGTCGCGCAGAAAGTCCACCCCTCCCATCACGCCTATTGCGTCGGCGTGAGGAATGGGGAGCGCCCGCGATCGCTTCGCGCCACAGGCGATGATGACGGCGGCAAAGTCCCGCCGAAGTTCCACAAAGCTGACATCTTTCCCGACCTGCATGTTGCAGCGGATCTCGACGCCGAGGGACTGAATCACCGCGACTTCCGCCCGGATCAAGTCGCGTGGCAGTCGATATCCAGGGACGCCGGTGTACAGCATTCCGGCAGGCTGCGGTTCCATCTCAAAGATGGTGGGGCGGAATCCCATCAGGGCGAGATCATGTCCCGCGGCTAGCCCCGCGGGCCCAGAACCGATGATTGCGATTCGTTCTCCTTCTGGTTTGGGAAAGCTGGCATCAGCAAGGAACTCAAGCAGGTGGCTGAGTTCTTCAATGTCGTCACACTGGCGCGTTTCCGTCTTGTTCTTCAGGTAGGGAAACAGTTCGCGCCCAGCATCCCTGCGGGCATCGCTTCCGAATTTCTCGCAGACAAAGCGCTTGAGAGCACGGATAGAGATAGGCTGATCAATGGTTCCTCTCCGGCAGGCCGCCTCGCATGGCGCGCCACAAATACGGCCGCAGAGAGAGGCTAGGGGATTGGGCCCGCGGGCAATCAGATACGCTTGTTCGTAGTCCCCCGCTGCAATTGCCCGCACATAACCGCGAGCGTCGGTGTGAACCGGACAAGCATATTGGCACTTGATCTGTTCGCGCCAATACCCGTGGTCCGCCACTCGAACGTTGTAGCGTGGTTCGTCCACTGTTCTCGCCTGCTATCCACAGATACGCGACAGTCCACCTTATGCGAGGAGACAAGAGCGGTCTGTGACCAGAGTCACGATTCCAATCGGTTACGGCGCCTGTTCCATTGCGATCGCTCGCGGAAACAGGATGTGTTTTCAAGATGCAACGTGTTGGTGCAGATTCGCTTAGAATTCCGCCGGAGCTTTGTAATGGGTCGGTAGCTGATGCATGCATCGGCTGGGCGCTCCCTGTCGCTGCGCATTAAGAATCAGCTCGGCTACAAGATGGTCAAATGGATCGAGCGCATCGAGTTTGTCCAGTCTGAGAAACTATTGCGCGCACGAGAGGAGGTTTGCGCAGATGGCACATTTCAGGAGGGCTTTGCTATTTGATTACCTGCGTCGGGAAGTGGTTGCGCCATCGTGGCAGGCGCTTCGCGTGTAAACGTAATGAGGAGATTGAATGCAAAGACAGTAACGGCGGCCATCTCAAAAATGGCGGACATCGGAAGAAAGGACCATGCAGAAGGAACAATGCCTTGATACGCCAACACCTCTGAACTGACTCGCAACATACAGCCGACTGCAAGAAGCAAGAGAGAGCAGAACATCAGTTTGGTACTGAACAGCAGACGCATCCCGGAAAATGCCGGAAGCACGCGCTGGCCTATGGAAAACACCATTATAGCCAGGAAACCGACGGTTAAGGCGTGACGTGAAGCACCCCAGATCCCGGAAGAATCTCGGCTCATCGAGGCCCAAACACCCAGAAATGCCGCAATCGTCGCCCAGATGTAGGCGAGCCGCACGAAGAATGGAAAACTTGAGTGAACCCCCTTCACCTTGGCAGGACGTTCTGCAGGTTCGAACAACCGTAATGCGGCAATGGCAGTGACGAACCCGGCAAGGAGGAACACGGTAGCAGGCAAAATAGCGCCGCCAAGCGCGAGCAAGACACCACCGGAATTTAAGGTAATCGCTGCGAGTAGAATCCGTCCACGCACAGGCTGCAAGCCAAGAAACACCGGTAGCCACTTGGCACTGAATCCCCAGACAAAGGGCACCAAACATCCCCAAGTCTCAAGCACGAGAAACCGCTGATCAAAGTTGGCAGGCACTTCAGGTGACGTACTCTGAAACGACAGATAAAACGCGAGGCCAGCATTGACCAACAATGTCAGCAGTAACCCGAGTGAGCCTGCAATCACGACAAAGATCCATTCGTCTAAGGTGGCTTTTCCCGAATCGGCAGCGCGATGACCCGAAACGATACGGAAGAAAACGAGAAAGGCAACCAACTCGCAGACCGAAGAGAGTGGAACAATGACGCGCCAATGCCACGGATAGACGTTCCCGAGCCAGCGCAAGGCGACACCTGAGGTCCATAATCCCCAAGCGCACCACACCGGGGCAAGGGCAAACGACCCCATGCGTCGTAACTTCGGGATTGAGTAAAACCCGATTCCAAGAATGAAACTGCCGATCCAGCCGAAGATCTGGGCGTGACCGTGTGCCTGAATCCATGCCGGCGAAACCGAATTCGCCGCACGATGGCTGCTGATTGTCAACAAATTCCAGACCCCGAGAAATGTTCCCGGAAGTAGCATGAATACCACGCCTGTGCTGATGTAGAGCATCAGCATGCGAGATAGCGCCCGCTCACGCGCGGCAGTAATGTTGACGATCTCGCCTGCCTCTAGCCGCCTGCCTGTCTCCCTTTCGATACGCGTTGGTAGAGTGGACATGAGAATTCAATTTCACTAAGTTAGGTTCTTTGCTCAGGCTCAAAGCGCTGATCGTCCAATTCCCATTCCATCCAGTCTTCACCGAACAGCTCAGCTGGGTGCTGCGTTCTAATGGTTCCGTTTCCACAGCGAAGGTCATTCGCTGGGCACAACTTATCGCATCCCCAGCAGATTCGCTCCGGGTGTTTCGGATTCAGCGCTATCTTGGGCTTAGCCGTAGACATAATTCCGATGAATGGCTCACATCTGCACGTGTCTCCCTGTTCTACGACCGGATCATGGTCAGCACCATTTTGAAGCGTGTAGTCGCCTTCACTGCATGCGGCTTTTCGGCCGGCAACAGGACGACGTCGCCTGTTTTCACTTGTAAGGGTGTGCCTGCAACGGTAATCTCGGCTTGGCCTTCAACAGCCTGCACGAGAGCGTCGAACGGAGACGTGTGTTCGCTTAATCCTTGCCCTTCATCGAAGGCAAAGATTGTGACGTTCCCTTTTTCGCGTTTCAGGATGACCCGGCTTACGACGGAACCCTCCTGGTAGTTGACCAAACCCAGCAGTGGTAAAGCTTCCGCTCCAGTAATTTCTGAACGTGTGATAGTAGTTGAACTCATGTTCTTCTTCCTGCCTTTCCTATTTTCAGATGCACCAAGCGGCTCGTAAGTAGAGATCGCAAGGCGGCTTGGTCACCGTGCCACCAGGGGAAACGGAGCACTCACCATATTTGTGCGACGCGTTCCGGCGACGTTCATGGTTCGCCACAACTCGATTCCCCACCACAGCAAGGCGCTTAATTCAATGAACCCGGTGAAGCCGATCAGCGGGTAAGCCACGTTGGGCACAAAATCCGTCAGCACCTGCAAAACCACGCGTCCGGCACAACCTGCATTGAAGAGCAGAAATGGCGACCAAAGTGAGTTCATTTGTTTCGCATCAATCCCCGCCAGGATGGGCACAACGCGCGAAGAGACTCCCAGGATCATCATGCTGATGAAGCCCACGGTGAATGCATGCCGATGAGAGCCCATATACGTGTGCGCGAAAACTTGATGCGTAAGAACCCCGTAGAGTGGAAAGAACGGCATCATACCGCAAGCGATCAACAGCCAAACGTAAGCGGCACGAACGAACTTGAACGTGCGATCCGGTTGCGTTGGCTTCCGGAATACCCCGATTTGAATTGCCAGCAACACGGCCCACACTGGCATGAGCATATAAGCCAATTCGAGGCCGATCGCGAAATAGACCTTGTGCGTAGTGAGAAGCAGCACATAGCTAATGATGTTTAGCAGCAAGCTGCCATTGATCAACCAGAAGATCAGCGTCTGGCGATCATGTTCGGGCTTGCCGAGACCATAGACGTGCGGCACAAAGCGCTGGCTGACCCCAGCGATGATCAATGCGGCGAAGCCGAGCAGTTGAATGTCTCGCAAGGGACCATCGATCAGCGCGATACGCATGATCAGCCCGTGCTCAGAATGCGCGGTGGCCTTGGCGAAGAAGAACATCGCTTCCAGAACTGTGCCAAGCAGGAACCAGATGAAAGAACCGGCAATGAATTTCTCATATGGGTTGTGAGGTTCAATAGACTGTCGTGCCGTGCGGTATAGCACCGACATGAAGATCACGACGGCCGTGATTTCCATTGCGCCGGAAAACGCACCCAGCACGAATGAAATTGGAGTGGGTAGTAGCATCTCGGCAGCCATTCCCGCCACGATTCCTGATCCCAGAAGGTAAAAGCTTAGATTGGCCAGACCCGGCCGCCAAAGTGTGGTGTTCTTGAAGCGAGGGAACGATTGGTAGGCAAAGCCCATAACAAACATGCCAACCCAACCGAAGATCATGGCGTGGGCGTGGGCATGGATCGGGGACAGTAGACGCAATTGCAGGAAGTTCCTGCCCAACCCAATTTGCAGAAGGTTGATCGCACCCCAAAGGCAACCGACCGTCAGCACGATCGCTATGCCCGCTTTGAAGAAACGGCGATAGATGTAATCCTGCAAGCTCTCCTTGTACGCATAAGGCTGGGCGGATGGCTTCTCCATCTCCGCATTGATCTCTCGGAGCAGTTCACCCAGGTTCGCCTGATGGACTGCGGCGAAGAATCCCAATGGTTCGGTTGGGCCATGCTCACCTCCGCAGCCCTTCAATCCATGTTCGTCGAAGATGCGTCGCGCACCTGGGCAGAGCTTCACAATCTCTGCCACGCTGGTATTGGCCGTAATCTGACTCATGACCTTGTCCCCCTCATCTCCTATCAAGACCATAGACTTGGCGGTGCGAGTTAGCCATGACTTTTGTCACGCTGAAAACAGCAGGTTCAGCGAATCTATCGCCGAGTGCGGAGCTAGCCCGTAAAAGAGTCGAGGGGGTATCTTCTTGAGTCGAAGAAGGTGCAGATCGAGTCGGAACGGACGGCCGAGAACGCGATCGAGTAGCGGAAAGACTTTGTCCAGTTATAGAATTACTCCACTCCAAACCAAAACCAGGCTTGAGTTTGACCACCCTTCACACGACCGTTGTTGAAGATGACGACGATTGCGATGGCAAATTGCCCGAGGGATCTGTGATGCCATCTACATCGTGGTTTGTGCTCGTTTTGATCGCACGGATCGTTTCATTCCGGCGTGCGGTATGGCGATTCAAGGGCCTGCACTTGGTCTCGGTTCTCGTGCTCATAGTCTGTCTTGACGCCTGTCGTCAACCAGGGCTAAAGCAATTCCAGCCAGATGTTCCTCGGGGCGGCAGGGCTGTCGCAATTGACGTCGATCCTCTTGATTCACAGGTGGCGCTCGTTGCGAGCGAACATGGCGGAATCTTCCGCACCACGGATGGAGGTGCGCACTGGACACACATTGACGCGTTTCCCAGTGTTGCCATTGCGGACCTGAGATTCATTCCCAACAGCAATCCCGCCGTCGCCATCGCTACTGCCGCGCCCGACGGATGGATCGATCCCGCACTCAATAACGGCGGCATCTGGAGAAGCGCCGATGCCGGACTGACATGGAGTCACGCTGATCTGTCCAAGCTCTGCGACGCGCCCGGGCGCGACGCACGCGGCATCGGCTTCACGCCTACCGCCAAGGTCGTATTTGTCGCCACCGAGGACTGCGGCGTTGTATCGAGCCTCAGCTTTGGCGCCACTTGGGACAGCGTAGCTTACCTGTACGCAGCGAACTCAGTGATTGCGCCGTCTTCGACGATCCTCGACATATGCACGCCATTTGGGCACTTTCGCTCAATCAACGGTGGGAGTTGGATTCCCGACGGGAACACCACATCCTCCCTTCCAGACTGTGCGAAGCCGCACTCGCTTGCTGTTTCGCCGATTGAGCCGAATGTCCTTTTCGCGACGGCCGGAAACACTATTTTGGAGTCAGACAGCGCGGGCGCAACCGGCTGGTCCGATCTTCTTGCCAATCCCAACAACAGTGGATTCCGGCCGAACTGGGTTGTAACGCACCCGGTCAGCTCGACTCAATTCGATCTCTATAGTCCGGGTCAACGTCAGACCTGCGCTGGGCCCGCTTCAGGACAGCGTTGCTCAACGTCGTGGCAGGGAGTACCGGCCTCATCTCTCAATCATGATCTGAGCGATGTTGCTTTTCCACCCTCAGGCAGGTGTCCTGTATTCATGGCAATCGACTTCGGAATCGTTAAGGCCGATGCCCCCGGGACGACCGTCTGCACCGACGGCTCTTCCTGGAACCTAACCGGTGGAGGAGCCGGGGGCTACGATGCCCTGCAAATCTACGATGTCGTTGGTCAAGTGAACCAGCAGAATGCCATTACAAATCTGTACATTGGTACCCAGGACAATCACTTGTGGGGGAACAATTCAGCTCTTACCACGGGATGGGTTGACTTGATATCGAATGACAACCTCAGACTGGACACACCAAATTCGGCATTGCCAATCGATCCAGGGTTCCTCGGTGTCACTGGTGTAACGTGCTGCCCAGGCTCGGGGTTTTATGTGCCGCGTACTGCCGCCGGAGGTTGGGGTGCGGTGCAGATGAACTGGGGTTTTGGTATAGGGGCTGCCATCGTGGAACCCCAAGTGTATGTGGAATATCAAGGAAACAACCTGTCCATGACCACGACGATGGGTCAGAGTTGGATTCCTGTGATCACTCTGCCGCTTTCGCCTATCAACGAGAAGCCGCACGTCGCGGGTCCACCGAGCAATCCCACGGTTTACGGTGCGCTCATTCAGCCGGGGTGGAGCGCAATTAATCTCGCTAAGATCACAGGCATCAGGGGTGCGAATGGGAGTCCGCAGACGGGGGGCCTCACCTGTATCGGGAATGGTTGCCAACCCGCCTTTGGAACCAATCTGAAGAGTGTTTATGTCTATTGCCCAGAGGGCACCTGTTACTCAGTGTTCGCGGTTGATCCCGCTGACCCCAACCACCTGATTGCAGCCGATGCCGGAACTTGGGAAATGAAAGTGAGCGCCAATGGGGGGGCGTTGTGGACTGTCGATCAGCAACTGACTAGCGCCGTAACGATGAACGGCAAGCTCAGCTTCGCGCCTGAAGTGATCTACTTCGATCGCGCCGGAAGCAGCCGCATCTTTGTAGGAACAGGTCAAGCTGGACTTATTTTGTCAACGGACGGTGGCCAGACCTGGACCACAATTGTGGATAGCCCGAATCTGAACACCATCACGTCGGTGTTCTCCGACCCCTTCCAGTAAATATGCTTACGTTGCGACACTCAGCCGGGGTTTGTGGAGACTGAACATGGTCCCGCCTGGCTACAAGGAGTTGTTAACGTATGTCGGCGCTACTAGGAGCGGCGTGTTCGGTATACCTGTGACGCTTGCGGCGACCTTTATGAACATCTCGCGCACACCGCCACTAGCGATTGCGAATGCCCGAATCAACTTTCAGATCGGGAACTCAGGCCAAGGCTGTACCGCGCTCACTGACGCGAACGGCAAAGCACAATGCAATGTGAATGTCTATTTGTCACGTGGCACATACACCGTCGCCACGCGATTTGCAGGCGATGCCCAGTACACTGCGACGGCAATCAGCTCATATTTTTATGTGTACTGACTGTCCTCCGAGCATGTTTCGCCTCTGTGAAGAGATTTTCGCTCGTAGCTGCTCTTGCTCATCGAGTGTCCTGAGTTCTTCGAAACTGGCTGGGTTTTTTCGTTAATCTCCCCCCACACTTCGGCGAACGCTGGCGGCTTCAGGTTTGCTGTTATGCCCTTGCGCCACTCAATCCACGTATCTTTTGTAATTCTCTTTTTGTTGTACAGGAAGGCTTGCTTGTTGGAGAGGGCGATATATCGGTAAATGGCATCCCGACAGAGAATTCGTTTTTCCTCGCTCAACGCCGGCGCAGTTGCCCCGTCGTCAGAGGCGCGGGTGACCGCAGCTGACGTCCTCTTCGCAGCCGCATACAACTATGAGAAGACTGAAATTCAAGTTGCTGCCGCCTGCGGATTGGTGAAAAAAGAGGTCCGCCTTCGTCGACTGATGGAGTCGCGGCCATTCCTTTCGCGCATCCCCGACCAGAGTCTCATGGCAGACGTCATCAGCTCTGACGTCGGAAACTCAGGCTTCGGACCAGGCCCCGCGGGCCGTGATTCGGATCGCATCCAAGTTACTCGCGATGGTTCGTTAGGGGAAAAAAATGCAACCTACATAATGGCGTACCTGCCCATTGTTCGTGATCTGCGCTTAAACACCAGCGTGATCGCAGGACAAAAGCTGTCTTTTTGTGGTACGACCCGCGGTATGGACTTGCTTATCCGCTTGGCATCTTCAACAACAAAGGTGAATTCTCTCCAGGCTGGAACCATCGTATTCGGGAAACCAAGCCGGACCGGACTGGGTGCTCGTTGTGGATGATGCCGCCAAGAATTACGGCCCACCCGGCCGCTGATTCAGACTAGCAATAGCGAGCGCAAGGAGTCACAAATTGACAATACAACTCGTGCAACATTTGAAGTGGGATTTTCGAACAGCAATATTGCTGTTGGTGTGCAGTGTGGCCGGGTTCGCTCAGCCTTCCGACCGCATCGGGTATCACACGGTGAAGCTCGACCAGCAAGGGAAACTGCTGCCCTGGTACGGCAACTCCGAAGCCGCGACCTATGACTTCGTTGTCCGTCGTCTCTTTCAGTTCTGGATCCGCATGAAGCCCTGCCCAAACGCCGTCCCCTATTACTTACAGCACCAGGTCTGGAAACCCGAAGAAGACCCACGCGGCCTCGGCGGCGACCAGATCAATATGGCTCTGTCGTCATGGAATCTGCTTTATGGCTATTTAGGCGACCCAAGCGTACGAGCCAACATGATTCAAATCGCCGATTATTGGCTCGACCACGGAACCAGCCGGTCTGACCTGCGTTGGCCTAACCTGCCCTACCCCTACAACACCGAATTGCACTCCGGAACCTACGACGGCGACATGCGCGCTGGAAAAGGCTACTTGCAGCCCGACAAAGCGGCAACGTTCGGCGCAGAACTCGTTATGCTCTACAAGATGACGGGCAACCGTCGTTATCTATCGGCGGCAGTCAAGATTGCAGACACGCTGGTTCACAACATCCAGCCGGGCGATGCTGACAATTCACCTTGGCCGTTTCGAGTAAATGCTCAAACCGGAGACGTTCATCACGAGGCTGATAAGAGCGGAAAAGTGTGGGTCGCTTCCTATACCACCAACTGGACGGGTGCCCTCCGCCTTTTTGCTGACCTTGCTGAGCTAGGCCAAGGCGACATCGAAACCTACCGACGCGCCTCGAGCATCGTGACTGCGTGGATCAAGAAGTATCCCTTGCATACGAATAAATGGGGCCCGTTTTTTGAAGACATTCCCACCAGCGTGTATTCCGATACAGAGACGAACGCGGACACCCTCGCCGCCTATATCCTCGAACATCCCGATTGGGATCCCGACTGGAAGTCTCAGGCGCAAGGAATTCTCGATTGGAGTTACCGCACCTTCGCTAATCACGAATTCGACAGGTACGGCGTGACAGCAATCAACGAACAGACCGCTTACAGAGTTCCCGGCAACAGTCACACATCGCGTCACGCGTCAGTAGAACTTCTTGCTTGCGAAAGGATGGGTTCATGCCAGAATGAAGCAGAGATCATTCGGCGCCTAACCTGGACCACATACTGGGTCGATGATGACGGAAAGAACCAATATCCTCGGGATGACAACTGGCTCACCGACGGCTACGGAGACTACATCCGCCACATCCTCCGGGCAATGGCGTCGAACACGGAGCTAGCTCCGGCCGACCAAAATCATCTCCTGCGCACGTCGTCCGTGATGCAACATATCGATTACGCGGCCGACCGCATCACGTACGCGAAGTTTGACCCTCATTCGTCCGAACGATTCAAGCTTGGAGCTGCGATTCCGAAATCCGTTACCGGGGGCACGATGCAATGGGACAACGCGACCAGAATACTGACCGTGATTTCGGCCAGCAATAACGTCACGGTATTTCTGGGGAAGTGACGACTCTACTTTCCAGCAACAGCACACGGAGTCGTCCTTCTTTCGCTTCCGTGTAAATGGAGACGTTTCCGATGAATCGACGATCTTTCCTCGGTTCCACTCTCGCTGTAGTTTCTGCCATGGTCACGGGATCGAGGCTTTACTCCGTTGAAATTCCGCGCACCCCCTTGGAAGGCGCGGGGCCGCTTCCGCCCTTTCCCAATGATTTCCTCTTCGGAGCGTCCACGTCCAGCGTGCATATTGAAGGCGCCGCTCGCGAAGACGGAAAAGGTGAATCCATCTTTCAATCGGTTAGAACACCAGCTTCGCCGCCACCTGCACAATGCGCGCCTCTCGCGCTCCGTTTACCTGGCCAAAGGGGAACTGCGCGCTCCCACTTGGATAGGTCGTGTTTATGCCAGTCCATTGAGTGTGGTTGAACGCATTGAACGCGTCTCCGCGCAGTTCGAAGCGAAGGCTTTCGCGGATCGGGAAGGTCTTGCCCAACGAGAGGTCGAAATTGTTTTGCCCCGGACCTCTTACGGTACCTAGTCCGGAGTTTCCCCTGACGTTCATCGGGGCCAGGGAAAAGGCGGCAGTATTGAACTGCCGTGAGAATGTCTTGCTGAAATGACCGATATTTGGATTTCCGGAAACCAGAAGCTCGTCGAAGTTGTCGCCGTCCTGCGCACTCGTTCCAAAGCCAGTCGTACATCTGGCACTACCGGCGTCGCTCGTCGGGCATGGCGTGCCCGGCCCTCCATTGGTGACGGTTAGAGCGTCCCCCGATTCCAGAGTCATGATTCCGCTCAGACGCCAGCCCGACAGAGGAAGTCTCGCCCACTTCGACCAACCCCTTCCGTACTCTGGAGACCAAATTCCACTGAAAACAAACCGGTGCGGGTGAGACTGGTTGCTCTCCCCACGATTGTAGATGTTCGGGTATTGGAAACCAGAAGCCACCGATCCATTGCCAGCAGATCCGTTGCCGTACAAGGCATTGACCAAGGGATAGTCGGACACTGTCTTACTCCAGGTATAACTGCTCGTAATCTGGAAGCCTCGGCTGAAATCGTGACGGTACTGGACGATCAAAGCGTTATAGAACGAATTTACGTTTGCCCTCTGGACGAAGATGTCGCCGAACCTTCCCACAGCGTTGGGACGCGCGGCGTTAAAGGCGGGGTCGCCGCTGCCACCTCCAGATGGCCAACCCGTTCGGTAGGCTGGCAGATTTGTATTCACATAATTCCACCCCCGCCTCCCTTGCGCTCCTGCGTAAGAGATAGTAACTACGTTGTTTGAGCCCAACTGCTGTTGAACATCGAGCAACATGCGCTGGATGTACGGCAAACGAGTCGAATTCTGATCGGAATAGTGGACTGATGCCCATTGTCCATCGCCCGCGTATCCTTCGCCTTTGCCCGTGGATACAGGGAAGCTTCCTAACGTAGTGCTATTAGGTACTGGGAAAATACTCGCGATGGTCAGATTGGGTGTGTCGATAGGCGTTCCGAGTGTGATGTTGTCTACGTTGTAGTTCACTGCCGCCGAGGTCCCGTAGATCGCGTTGCCAACTGTATTCGATATCTGGCTGGCTCCGGTGTCATAGAACATTCCGTATCCAGCGCGAATGACGGTCCGGGGCCTGAAGTTGTATGCAATGCTGAGACGAGGCGCAAAAGCAGTTTTCGAAGCGCTTAGATAACGATTGGAAACGCCCGGTGCGATCCCTGGATATTTCAGCAATCCTCCGTCCGGTGTAGGCGTGTATAAGGCACAGCAGGGAGCAATCGCCGGATTCGGAGTGTAATCCGGAATGCTCAGATCGTAGCGTAGACCTGCGGAGACCGTAAGCTTTGGGTTGATGCGAAACTTGTCGTTCACATACAGTCCCCAATAAGGAAAGAGGATGTTGTAAACAGGTGCGGTCGGGCCGCCACCGTTGATCGTATATCGCACCCACATGTTGCTGGGGATGCCCAATTCGAGGTCTGCGATTCCATCGCCGCCCTGATATCCCAGATCACTGCCGCTCGCACTGAAGGCATTTACCGCGTCGCTGCCGAAGCCATTTCCGCCCGTTGTTCCAAAATAGACTTGTCTTTGAAAATCCCAATCGATCTCACTTTTACGGAAGAAGTTCATGCCCGCTGAAATTGTGTGCCGACCGCGCACCCAGTCGAGGTTGTCGGAAACTTGCCAGGATTCGTTTTCCGCTCGGAAAACTTCGCCGATTCCCGCACCGGCATAGTTCCCCCCCGCGAAAACCCCCAGCACACCTTTGTTCAGGCCATCGCCGGTATTTTGGAACAGGCTATTGAGGGGATTGGCGTTGCTGTTGTACCAGCTAAACAGACTCTGTTGCATAGTCACCAACGCACCATCCCCGTACCCAAAGATGAATTCGTTCGTCAAGTGGGGAGTGAAGATGTGCACGTAGTTTGTTGTTATCAGATGAGATTGGTCCTGAAGCGGAAAGTCATGGAACTGGGTTGGAGTCAGGCCCCCAGTTAAGGTTGTGTGGCCGTTTTGCTTCGACCAGGTCACAAAGACGGAGTCTTTGGCGGTCACGTTCGCGTCAAATCTCGTATCAAGGTGGTAGTCACTGATACCTGGTGTCTGGTAAGCAGTGAAGTTCACCTGATTGCTGGGGACATTCGGAATGTTGGGCAGCGGCCACAAACCCTTCAATATGTTGGCGGAATTAGGATCCATCAGGGGCGACCCATCGGGGCGTTTTGCCAGATCGAGTCTGTTGTTTGGAATAGGCGGTCGCGTGCTTGTTCCATCCGGATTGTAGGTAGTGAAAAAGGGGTTATAAAGTTGAACAGGGTTAGGGTTGTTGACGAGAAGTTCGCTGAAGTCTCCTGTGAGCTCAGCGCCAGAGGGTACCGAAGTGGCCACGAGTTGGTTTCCATCGTGCTCGATAAACTTCTCGTAGTTAACAAAGAAGAACAATTTGTTCTTCAATCCTGGGATCGGAATCGGTCCGCCGAAATTGCCACCGAACTGGTTGCGCTTTAGCACGGGTTTTGCACTTGGAGTTGCGGTGATGATCTGCTCGGCATTGGCCCAAGGGTTGAAGGCATTCATGGCATCGTTTTCGAGGAAATCATAGGCCTCGCCGTGAAACTTGCTGCTGCCTCCCTTGGTTTGTACGTTCAGTCCAGCTATATCGTGACCTATGGCCGCGGAAAAATCCGAAACTTGGACGGTCGCGGTTTGAAGTGCTTCTGTCGAGGGAGCAAAGCTGATGCTGCTCTCATAGTTGTCGTTGACATTAACTCCATTGATGTAGTACCCCGTGTCGCGCGAACCTTGCGGAGCGCCGCCCGCTGTGAAAGCCACACCGCCCAGTGCAAACTGTGCTCCGACCGCGTAAGTCCCTCCGGGGTTGACGTTGTTCTGTTGATACGTTGATACTCCAGGCGCTAACGCGGCCACTTGCGTGAAGTTGCGACCATTCAAAGGCAAATCTTCAAACTGCCGGGTAGTGATATTTGTCTCAACGCTGGTGTGTTCTGTCTCGAGACCGGCCGCCTCGGCCGTAACTGTTACCGTCTGGCTCACCGAGCCTGCACTGAGTTTGAAATCGTACCGCGACACAGCTCCAATGGTCACAGCAAGGGCTTGAGAGGTCGTCCGCTGGAACCCGTCGGCCACAGCCGTGAGCTGATACTGTCCGGCGGCAATGTTGTCGAACTCGAAGTGCCCCGAGCTGTCGGACTTGATCTGCCGCGTTTCGTTTGTCGCGATATCACGCAACGTGATCTGCACTCCCGGCATAACCGCCCCGGACTGGTCGTAGACTGTCCCGGCGATTCCGCCACGCTGTGCGAACTGTGCGAAAGCAACCCCGGACAGCAGCGAGATGAGGCAAGCCACTGAAATCAACGCGGATTTCTTCATAAATTCACCTCGGGCGAGAGTGCAACGGCTTCCTTGAACTATTTGAAACGTTTTATTCAGTAAACGCCGCCAAACTAAACCAACTGCCCGAGACTTGTCAAGAACAACTTTGTACATCCAGGGTTGGGGGCCACGTTCCCAACTGAGAGTTCTGCCCGCCTCAATTAAGCATCACTGTGAGGAGGGGTCTCATGACAAGGCCGCAAGGGCTCGATGGAACTTTCTGGGGATGTTTTCGTGGCTTGACAGGGAATAGGTGGCAGAGCTAATGTCTGCAGTCTACTTGAAAGCTTTCAAGATCACTGTCGGCAGAAGGAGACCTCCCTGTCTGCGCCAAGACCGTATGGTTCGCTTGGCGGATCAACGGCACCACCGCTAGATGGGGCGGTTATGGGCAAGGAGGGTCGATATGACTCCGGCAACGTTAAGAATGCTTACTCATATCGTCACATTCGGATTGCTGGTCGCTGGTGTGACCGCGCAATCGAGCGATTGGAAAACAGTAGTGCAAAGCCGGCTTCCGCTCTACGGCCATAGAAACTGGATCGTCGTGGCTGACTCCGCCTTTCCCGTCTATGCCGAGCCAGGAATCGAGACTATCGCCGTCGATGACGATCTGCCAACGGTTCTGGACTATGTGGCAAAGGCCATATCTTCCTCGCGCCATGTTCGAGCCACTGTATTTCTAGACAAGGAACTCGATTTTCTCGACGGCCGTGATTACCCTGGCGCCTCGGAACTCAAGCAGCGAATCATGGCCGCGTTTACGAAGGATCAGGTGAAGAGTATTCGGCATTCAGATGTTTTGTCCAGGATCGACAAGGCAGGAAAAGTGTTCCGCATTCTTTTCATCAAGACGACCACAACCATTCCGTATACGTCAGTCTACATGCGCTTGGAATGCGGTTACATGAGCGACCAGATCGACCGAAATATCAAGGCCGCGATGTCCAATGCAGAACATCACGCTTCGAAATAGCAAGGTTCCGCCTTCACGCAGGCGACCTACTAGCAATTCGGTTTTTCGGTGAGAGGGACTTCGCGCGGGAGAAGAAAATGAGAACCACTTGGTGGGGTTGGATGCAATGAAAAGTACAAATGAATGCGCACGGCCTGCAATGGCAGCATCCGCAGATAGCGTGACCCGGCCTTCGTTGATTGCGTTTCGAAAGTACTTGGTATTCCTGGTTTTCGTCTGGATCGTCCCTTGCTCGTTCTCCCAAAATCCTCAGGATCGAGCGGAGCAACGGATGCCCGGACACGGGCTTCGGGCACACAACTTTGACCGAACTGTTGCGGCAATCCGTCGGGTGCATCTCAAGCCCGCAACAAAGTACTGGGGCTTCGACCATCTGTCGCTGGAACATGCGAAAGCGGAACAGCAGCTTCGCGAATGGAAGGATCAAGGGATTGATGCTATAGAGATATTTGCTCCTGCAGAAGGCGGGAACAGCTACGGCGGGCTCGATGCCATTGACCGTTATCGACTAGATCCCGGGGTGGGCAGCATGGATGATTTTCGGTGGCTAGTCGGGCGTTCCCACGAACTCGGGGTTCGAGTCTTAGCTTTCGACAATCTCGGATACAGCAGCATCTATGGAACCCAGTTTTTGAAGGCCTGCGAAGACGTTCGGGTTGGCCGCGTCAGTCAGGAAACAAGGATGTTTTTCTGGAGCTCGAGTGCCGATGCGCCCCCGCCCCCAGTGCAGTCGAACAGCTATTTCTTTATGCGCCCAGGTCTAGCCAATTACGAACCGACAAAGACAGAGTTCTGGCAGTGGGACGAACGCTGTCAGCGCTACTATTGGACCCGATGGCCAGGGAAAGATAAAGACGGAAGCACCATTCATCTGCCGCAATACAACTGGATAGACGATGCTTGGCCGAACGAGGCTGAAAAAGTGGTCCGATTCTGGATGGATACTGGCCTAGATGGCATGGTCATCGATGCCGTGAATTGGTATGTCGGTTATACCTGGGAAAAAGGAAATCGCCGAATTACCGGTCCGATTGCAAGTTACGGAGCTACTTTCTCACAACCGGAAGGCGGCGGGGCGTTTCACACGGACGATCCGGTGGGTTGGGTCACCGAAGGCCATTGGAGTGACATCTACGATTATGGTCTAG
>Ga0070735_10000541_pt1 | contig 40500 bp, 28 predicted proteins | sample Coa_R1_FD_66443 | JGI IMG/M metagenome (GOLD analysis project Ga0070735, IMG submission 66443) | Surface soil microbial communities from Centralia Pennsylvania, which are recovering from an underground coalmine fire - Coalmine... | ecosystem: Environmental > Terrestrial > Soil > Unclassified ... | reverse complement strand
CTTATCGCAGGTAATTCCAATACCGAACAACCAAGTAGCCCAGGCAAATCAGCGCCAGCAAGAGGAACCCCGCCGCCTGTGTGCGGGACGGCTTCACTGGGCGGTCTGGGAGTTCAAGGGAATATTATACAGGAAGATGAAGCGAAGCTCGATATAGGGCCCGCTGAAGGCCGAAGGCAGCGGTTCGAAAGGGGTGGAAGCCCGGATCGAGGACGCCGCGGCGCGATCCAGGGGCTCCTTGCCGGAACTGCCCATCATCACCGGCTCGGCTTCCGGCACCACGCCATTGCGCATGATGCGAAACTGCAGGACGACCTTGCCCTGATCGCCGAGGCGCGCCGATTCCGGCATCACGGAATACCAGTTGCGCTTGACGCTGGCCAGCACCCGGGCAATGTAGGTGGAGAAGTCCACACCCTCGGTCGGCGTGAGGATCGTAACCGCGTTGCCGGCAAAGCCCTGGCCGCCGCCTCCACCGGGGTAACCCCCGCCTCCCGCCGAACCCCTGCCGATTGGTCCCGCGGATGTCGCGCTCTCCGAGCCGCCGCCCTTCATGGCCTCTTGCATCGATTCCTGCAGTGCCCGGCCAGGAGAAAATTTCGGCAACACCAGACTCGGCGTGGTGTCCGGCGGAGGCGGCGTTTGCGGCTTCAGGACCGGGCTCTCCGCTGGGTGCGGCTGGGAGAGTGGCGCAGCCGGGGAGGGCTTCGGCGCGGCCGCAGCCTCTTTCGGAGGCTCAGGCGGCGCGGGAGCAACGGGTTCAGCCGCGCGCGGAGGCGCCAGTTTGCGCAGGAGGCGCGGGTCGACCTTCATCACCGGTGTCTTCGGCGCTGGAGGAGATGGCGTGCGGGCGAAGCGGTTCAGGTCCGACGGAATGTAGAGATCGGTGATGTTCCGCGCGATTTCCGCGTCCGAAGGCGGATGGTATGGAAAGATTTTCGGCGCGAGGAGAATCAGCAGGATGACCACAAAGTGAACAACGATCGAGGCGGCGCGCGCCACGGCATTCCAGGCTTCGGTGCGGTCCTCCACCGGCTTGGTCATCAGGTTGACTTCGCCGGTAGTGAGAACATCCGGTTCGAGAACGTCGGGCAGGTCCTGAATTGCGACTAATTTTTTGGGCTCAAGAACAGCGGCGTGCGCATCCTTGGGCACGGCGATGCGCGAATCGAGGATGGTCAGCGGCACATAGTTCGGCATTTTGCTGACCGCATCGAGCGGCGTGTTCGGCATGTCCCGCGGCACAACTACCGCGTCGCCGAGAACTTCCAGCTTGAAGTAAGAAGGAATCGAGGAATGCGGATCGAGCTCGAATTGCGGAAGGTCCCGCGGGACCAGCGTGCGCGCGTCGAGGTCTGAACTCACACGCCGGGGCGGCGCGTCGTCCGGAGACACAACCGGCCGGGCATTTTTCGGAACTAAAAACCTCGGGATCATCGCTTTTCCTGCGGGGTACTAAAGGCACCCAGTTGGACGCGCCGGCCATGCTCCAGGATGCCTGCCATCACCTGGTCGGCCAGGGCCAAGGCGCGGCGTCCGGCGGCGCCGTCCACAATCGGGCGGCGGCGCGTGCGCACCGATTCCAGAAACGCCCGCAACTCCGCGTGCAGCGGCTCTTCCCGCTCAGACGGTAGAGCCGCGAAATCGAACTTCGGTTGCGGGCCCGGTTCAGCCACGCGCACACGGAGCGCGTCGCGGCGCGTGAAATCCACGGAAATATATTCGTGCTGCTGAAAAAAGCGCATCTTGCGCACGCGCTCGGTGGAGACGCGGCTGGCGGTGACGTTGGCCACTGCGCCGGTCTCAAAATCCAGGCGCGCGTGGGCGATGTCCACTTTGTCGGTCAAGACCGGAATTCCGATGGCCTTGATGTCCACCACCGGCGCATCCACCAGCGCCAGCAGAATATCCAGGTCGTGAATCATCACATCGTACACCACATCGATATCCAGGCTCCGCGGCGTGAACACTCCGAGGCGGTGAACTTCAAAGTACAAAGGACGATTCAGCACCGGCATCACCGCGGTAATGGCAGGATTGAACCGCTCGAGGTGCCCCACCTGCAGAATGCGGCCGGCGTTCGATGCCGTATCCAGAAGCTCGTCCGCCTGGGCCAGGGAAACCGCCATCGGCTTTTCCACCAGCACGTCGATGCCGAGTTCCATCAGGCGGCAGCCGACGCGCGCGTGCGCCACGGTGGGCACGGCCACGCTCGCTGCATCCACCAGGCCGGCCAGCGCTTCAATATCCGGAAAAACTTTGGTGGAAAACTCGGCGGCAATCTGCGCGGCGCGATCCGGGTTGGGATCCACGATGCCGATGAGTTCGGCTTCGCCCAGCTCACGATACACGCGAGCGTGATTGCGCCCGAAATCCCCGGCGCCCACCACCGCTACACGAACTTTTTGTCCAGGCTGAACTGCCAGACTCACAACTTCCCCTGTTTCGGCGCTGGGTCCACCCCTCCGATGGCCTCCAGCGGAAAAGCTTCGATGGCGATCCCCGCGGCATCCGCCGCCGAAATGACCCGCGCGCGATCGAAAAGCAGGGTGCGCCCGGCGTCCATCCCCAACGCCGTAACCCGGCACCGCTGCATGACTTCGACGGTTTTCAGGCCCACAACGGGTACATCAAATCGCATGTCCTGCCGGGGCTTGCTGACTTTCACCACCACCAGCGAGTTGCCGTCCACGACGCGGGCGGCGCGCTCGATGGTTTCGTCCGTGCCTTCCATGGCTTCCACCGCCACGCAGGCGCGATCTCGAATCACCACCGTCTGCCCCAGATCGAGCCCGGCGATCTGCCGCGCGATTTCGCGGCCGTAGGCAATGTCCTCGGCCTCGTGAGCGTCGGGCGCGCGGAGCGTCAGCACTCCCGGAGCGGGAACCAGCGGCTTCAGGAAACTGGTGGAGTCTACGAGTTTCACGCCTTCCGATTCCAGAACGCGAGCCACCGCGCCGATCAACGAATCGGTATTTTTTAGCGGCAGCGAAAGCAGCAGCTTCGCCAGCTTCCAATCGGGACGAATCGAGCTGAAAATCTTGTTGTGCTTCACCTGCCCGGCCATTACCGCGCGGGTCACGCCCTCCTGATGCAGTAGTTCCAGCGTGCGGGAAAGTTCGCCAAGGCTCACCCAGTGCAATCGCGAGGCGACTTTCTCGAGTTCCGGCGAAGCTTCCTCGCGGATGGCGATGACCGCCATTTCAATTCCCTGGTCGCGCGCCGCCTCCAGAACCAGAAACGGAAATTGCCCGTTGCCGGCAATCAAGCCCCATCCGGCGGCAGCGTCCGGAACGGCGGGCGAAGGCGAGGGTAATGAGGAATTCACTTGTGCAGGCCGCGCTGCGCGGTCTCGATAAATTCCACGAGTTCCCGGACGTCAGGCGAACCGTTCAGCTGGGCACGAATCTGTTCGACGGCCTGGGTGGTGTTGAGCTTGGAGCGCAGCAGCAGGCGGAAGGCGCGCTCAATGGTGTCGAGCCTCTCACGATCGAAGCCGCGGCGCTCGAGGCCGACAGTGTTCACGCCGTAGCATTTTGTGTCGCGCTCAGTGACCACGCGCGAAAACGGCGGAACATCCTGGGTGATCACCGTGCAGGCGCCGATGTAGGCGTAGCGGCCCACACGGCAAAACTGATGAACCGGGCTGAACGCGCCAACGTTGACGTAATCTTCCACGGTCACGTGGCCGGCCAGGGTCGCGCCATTGGCGAAAACGGTGTGGCTGCCGACGATGCAATCGTGGGCCACGTGCGAGTAGGCCATGAAAAGATTGTCGTCGCCGATGCGGGTCACGCCGCCGCCTCCGGTGGTGCCGCGGCTTACCGTGGAGAATTCGCGAAAGCGGTTGCCGTCACCGATGACCAGCTCGGTGTGCTCGCCGCCGAATTTCAGATCCTGGGGATCGCCGCCGACCGAGGAGAACGAATCGAAGATGTTCTTGCGCCCAACGCGCGCCGGGCCGCGCACCACGGCCTGCGGCTCAAGGATACATTCATCGCCCAACTCGACGCCGTCGCCGACAAAGGCGAACGCGCCGATGCGGACATTCTTTCCAAGGCGCGCGCCGGTGGAAACGATGGCCCGTGAATCGACTTCACTCATCGCGCGCACCAACCGTGTCGCCCGCCGGGGCGTCGCTGGAGGTTTCGTCCGTCTCGCGGTCCACCAGCATGCAGCGCATGATGCATTCGGCCGCGACGTCACCGTTCACTGTGGCCACCGCCTGCAGCTTGCAGAATTTTACCTTCCACTTCAGCACCGTCACCTCGATGCGCAGCTGATCTCCGGGCACCACCGGGCGCCGGAAACGCGCCTCATCCACCGCGGCCAGATAGAACAGTTTTTTATCGCGATCCGGAATTTCCGAAAGCAGCAGCAGTCCGCCGGTTTGGGCCATCCCTTCGATGATCAGCACGCCCGGCATGATCGGTTTGCCCGGGAAATGACCCTGGAAAAAGCTCTCATTGATGGTGACGTTTTTCAGGCTGACGATGCGCTTCAGCCGCTCGATTTCGATGACCGTGTCCACCAGCAGGAACGGATAGCGGTGCGGCAGAATTTTCTGTATGCCCGCGTTGTCGAGAATCATCTCATGTCCTCAGTTTTCCCGGCGGCCTGCACGAATGCCGCGCCGCTTGTGGGCCGGAAGTTTGCGCAGCCCACGGCCAAAGTGCGGCTGGGTGTGGTGGGGCCACAGCAGGTGAATTATATGCGAAACGCCACACGCCGCAAACGCGCTTCGCCGGAAGGTGTTGTGCTAATCAGGGTGTCACGGTGTTCGGAAGATGTTCGCAGGAGCGTATCGCTAAGGCTGAACTTGGGAGACGCTGGCGCTGCTTTGCAATCCGTACAGCAAGTTCTGAACGGTTTCCCGGAGCGCTTTGATTCGCGCGGTGGACGGGCTGTCCGGAACCAGCTTGAGATATGCGTCCAGATCATTCACCAGCGAATGGTAATCCGCTTCGCGGCCGTGAATGTCGGCCAGCAGGAGTTCGGCTTCGGGGAAGTCGGATTTCCAGTGCAGCGCTTCCCGGGCGGATTTTTCGGCATCGACCATCCGGTTCAATCCGAACAGCGCCAGGCCCAGATAGTAGTGCCCCGACCAGGAGTCCGGCTCGAGATTCAGTCCCTTGCGGGTCACGGACTCGGCCTCGGCGAATTTTTCCTGCTCGTTGAGAATGGCGCCCAGCGCGATCAGCGGGTGCGCGAACTGGCCGCCGCTCACGTCGATGGCCTTTCGAAACGCCTGCTCGGCGTCCGCGACGCGCCACAGTTTCAGGTCCGCAGCGCCCATGCGGTCATAGGCTTCGTAATAACCCGCATACTCCGCGACGGCGTGTTGGAAGTGCACCAGGCTTCCGGCAGCATCTTTTTTTGCCAGGCACTCCAGCCCTTGTTCAAAGGCGCGCTGCGCCTTCGGCGGAATGCTCAGTTCGCGGACGGAAACGACGTTCGGGGAAGATTGGGCTTGGGCGCTCGAGTGGACTGGCATGCATGTGCACGCCAACACCAACAAACCGATTCTGCCCATCACTCTCATCGTGCTCCGGACAATGAAAGCTCTCGTCAACGAGCGACTCCAACGATTTTGCACGACTTTAACAAGACTGTAACACAATTGTAATAATTCTGTGCCGAGTGTGACATCGGTTCTTCCTCGTATTTTCGAAATCGAAATTCCTGCAAGGATTCGCCGTTCGCTCTTATCGGATTGCTCTGCCAGCGTGGCATTGCTAGCATAGCGGCGCCCGCAGCGGGCCTTTCGCCCAGCGACAGATGCCGAAGCCCCCACTTTTGATGACGCCGCTCCTGGACTGGCTCAGGCCGCGCGAAGCGCGAATGACGCAGCTTCTGAGACAATTCGTGCGCGCGGAATCCCCAAGCATGGATAAAGCAGCAGTGGACCGCCTCGGCAGGATGGTCGCCGCGGAGTGGAGGCGGCGGGGCGCGAAGGTGAGAAGCTTGGCGCAGCGTAAACGCGGCGACCAAATTCGCGCCGAATGGAATCCTCCGGGAAAGCCGGCGCGTAGCCAGATCCTTGTGCTGGGCCACTTGGACACGGTGTACGAGATCGGGACGCTGTCGCGGATGCCCTTTCGAATGGGAAACGGGCGCGCCTACGGACCGGGAGTGTTCGATATGAAGGCAGGCCTGGTCATTGCGCTCTACGCGTTCGATGCCTTAGCGGCGGCGGACCGGATGCCAGGGAAACGTATTGTGTTTTTGTGGACCAGCGATGAGGAAATTGGCAGCGGAACATCGCGCGCGCCGATCGAACGCGAAGCGAGACGTAGCGATGCGGTGCTGGTTCTGGAGCCTGCCGCGGGGGAACATGGCGACGTGAAAACGGGGCGGAAAGGCGTCGGCGAAATCGAACTTGTGGCAACGGGCCGCGCCGCGCATGCGGGTCTGAATCCCGAAGACGGCATCAACGCCATCGAAGAAATCGCGCTGCAAATTGCCCGGGTCCGGAAATGGAACCAACCGCGTCGAGGAATCACGGTCAGCGCCGGAGTTGTTGAAGGCGGCACGCGTGTGAATGTGATTCCGCAGACGGCGCGCGTGTTGTTCGATCTGCGCGCCAATCGAGCCGCGGACATGCGCGCTCTGGAGCGCAAGTTCCATGCGCTGCGGCCGATCCTGCGCGGAGCGAAATTGCAAATTCGCGGCGGCTTTAATCGCCCGCCGATGGAGCGACGCGCGAGCGCGGCGCTGTACGCCAGGGCGCGAGCGCTGGCAAAAGAAATGGGCATTCCACTCGGCGAAGCGTTCGTCGGCGGCGGGTCGGATGGAAATTTTACGGCGGCGATGGGAGTGCCAACGCTCGATGGACTCGGCGCGGTGGGCGAGGGAGCGCACAGCGTGAACGAAAATATTTTGATTCGCGCGCTGCCGGAGCGCGCCGCGCTGCTGGCAGGATTGCTGGCGACTCTCTGAGAGTCATGAGGCGGCGGCCCTCGACGAATTCGAGTTGAATTCGTGGAATTTGGACAGCTACAGGTAGGCCTTGCGCAAAAACTGAACCGTGGACAGCATCAGCTCCGGATAATCCTCGCGCAGCACCGCGCGGCTGGCGTCTTCCGCTGAGGAACCTGCGGCGATGCGCTCAAGAATCCGTTCGAGATCGTCGACGCCATTGACGGTCACGATGGACTCCACCACCGCCAGCGACCAGGCATAGGCCACTGACGCGGCGTCGCTCGGCAAACTCATCCACGAAGTTTCGTACGACAGCAGGGAAATTTCCATGTGGCGCTCGAAGGACGCGGTGAGCGTCGCGGCGTTGGTCCGGCTGCGCTTGCCTTCGATGTATTGCGCAATTCCCTCCTGCAGCCACACCGGGCAGCGCCCGCCGGTTTTCTGGCTCACAAAACTGTGCGCCAGTTCGTGGCGCAGCACGCGCGCCAGTTCGTCGGTCATCGAGGAGAGGCCTTCGACCGGCACGCGAATGCGGCCGTCATTCAGGGCGCCTGACCAGCTGGGCGCGCGGGTGATATCCATGAAGGTCTGGTTGGTGTACAGGATGACGCCGATGGGCTCGGGAGGAACGTAGTCGAGAGTGTTGGAAATTTCGTCGTACTGCGATTCGAGAGTCTTGAGAACTTCCTGGGCGAGATCGGGAGCGGCGGCGCCGTTGTACTTGAGGCGGAAATGGATGGTCTCGCCTTCGTGATATTCGGCTTCTTCCTGGGCGTCGCGCTGCGCTTTTTCGAGGGCGTGCTTGATCTCCTCGTCGGGCTTCAGCTCCATGGCGCGCTTCCATTGCGTTACTGCATCGGAGACGCGGTTCAACCCGTAATAGGCCCAGCCCATGAGCTTGAAGACTTCCGCGGAATCGGGATCGATGGCACGCGCGTGGTCCAGGAGGTCGGCGGCCGCGGTGTACTCGCTGCGCCTCAAGTGAAGATAGGCGGCTTCCAGCAGCAGGCCGACGTTATTGGGATCGAAACGCAGGCCGGTGTTGTAATGATCTCCGGCGCGCTGAAAATCGCCCACGCTGATCTCAAAGCGCGCGGCGGCGGTCTCCGCGGCGACCACGCGCGCCAGGGCGGCCGGCGACGGATTTGAAGTGGCTTCGGATTCCAGTCTGGAGAGCAGGTCGACATCGATCGAATTGTCACGCACCGCGGCGTCGGCCGCTTCGCGGCTGGTGGGCGCCAGCGCATTGGGCGGCGCGATGGGCAGATTTGCGGCACGGTCCGCGACGCTGCCCGCAGCGGGAGTCGTGGAAACGCCGTCATGGACGACTCGATCGACGATGGTAAGGGGCAAGCTCAGGCGTCCGGCAGAGGTTTCGTAACTGACTTGGCCGTTTTCCGTGGTGACGTGGGAGGCGATGATTTTTCTGCCGTTTTTCAGATAAATCGTATCGGCGGACAAACCTCCAGAAATAGCCGACGCCAGGCACAAAACGGCGAGGAACCGAACCAGATGAGCTGCAGGGGACCGCACACCCCTATTTTATCAAGAAGGCTGTGGAGCATCCGGAACTGGTTCCTGGGCGATGCCTAATCCGGCTATACGTGGCGCGAGGTGTACTTGCGCCACTCAAGGCCGCAATAAAAAAGGGCGGCCAATTCGGCCGCCCGAAAGATGCGAAGTTTTATGTGAAAACTGCCGACTCAGTGCGGGGCGGTCGGGCTGACCAGAGCGCGCCAGACCACGATGCCGGTGACCGCAGCAACAACCGGGATAGCGATCCACAAGAAATGGTTGCGCGCAGTCGGATGCGGAGCCTGAGGATTCGCAGAGGGCGGTTCCTCGGCTTCGACTTCCAGCCGATAGGAGCTGCCAGCCTCCAGAGTCTTGACTTCATCGCCCATGCTCACTTCGAGGGTGCCGCGGGTACTGGTCAGGACCAGTTCGGTCGGGCTGATCATGGCAATCTGGCCAGAGGTCGGCTGCCCATTCGCGGGGCGAATCGTCGCACCGTCCGCGAGGATCTGGAAGGTCTGCCCCTCGTTCGAGGAAGCTGCAATCGTTCCGGCGGTCAAACTCGTGGAGAAGCCGTTCGGGAATGCATGGACATCCGCCACTGTGTTTTGGCGAAGAACCAGTTGGTCCGAGCCGAAACGAATGCGAAGGGTTGCATTGTTCTGGGTTTGGAGTCGATCGCCGTCATAAATCGTTGCGCCACTCGTCGTTACGCCTGCGCCAACATTGGCATTCTCAGCGGAAACGACCACGCCAAGTGGTGCCGACGGGGAGCTGGCAGGTGCCGCCATGACGGGGGCCTCAATCATGACCAGACTCAAAGCTGCGATCAAAACACCACTAAACAGTGTACGCACATAAACCTCCAAGAGGGCACGCGAAACTAAGAGTAAGGAGAAGGCGACAAACTGTCAATATGTAATTGTTTGTGGACACCAAAAATATACCCCCCCTCGAAACCGTTCGATTGGGTCACGAAAGTGCCCGGAATCAACCGCTTCCATGATCGAGCCGGTTTCGTCTGAGTTTCGTCTGCATTTCGTTATTGAGCCTTGCCGGCGGCGTTGAGGGAAGCGTCCCGGACGGCTTTGAACTCAGCTCCCGAGTGCCAATCTGGCAAGCGCAGATCGTTGGCAACGTCGTATCCAACCAGGAAATACATCTGGCTGTCCTCGACTGCACCGCTCAGGTCCCAGTCCGGCTGAATGGTGTCGGCGGGTTTGTGGTAGCGCTCGGTGGTGTACTTCTGGCGCTGCTCGAGGCCCCAGCCTTGGGCCTTCCCCAGAAAATCGACTCCGGGATCGGGATCGAATGCGGGAACGCCGTTCTTGGCAAACTGGAAATGGTCGGAGCGGTAATAGAGACCTTTTTCGGGTTCGGGATCGGGCGTGACTACGCGGCCCTGTTCCCTGGCGACTCGATCGACCACGTCATCCAGCGTCGATGCGCCTCGGCCAATTTGCACGATGTCGTGCGTGCGGCCGTTCACGTTCATGGCATCCATGTTGATATTGAGAGCGGTACGCGCGAGCGGATAGAGCGGATGCTCCACGTAATATTGCGAGCCGAGCAGTCCCTGCTCTTCCGCGGTGTCGGAGAGGAACAAGATCGTGCGGCGCGGAGGAGTGCGCAGGGCCTTGTAAGCGCGGGCAATTTCCAGAAGCGCGGCGGTGCCCGAAGCGTTGTCCACCGCGCCGTGATAAATTTTGTCGCCGTTGACCTCCGGGCCGATTCCGAAGTGATCCCAGTGCGCGCTGTAGATAACGTACTCATTTTTCAGATTGGGATCGCTTCCGGTCAGTTTCGCGATCACGTTATGGGAATCGATGGTTTTGAGAGAACTGTGAATCGCCAGCTTTTCGTGGAGACCAAGCGCGACAGGTTTGAAGTCGCGGCGCGCCGCAGCGGCGATCTGCTGGTCCAGATCGAGGCCAGCCGCTTTAAACAATTTCGTCGCGAAATTCGAGGTGATCCAGCTTTCCACCGCTAGTCGCCCCGTATTCTTACCGGGGGTGGCAAGATCGAATTGCGTGCCGGTCCAACTGTTGCGCACGACGTCCCAGGGATAACCGGCGCGATCGGTCTGGTGAATGATGACGCATCCGGCCGCGCCCATCTGCGCGGCTTTTTCGTACTTGTAGGTCCAGCGGCCGTAATACGTCATGGCCGCTCCGCCGAACGTTTTGGGATCCAGTTGCGAGGGATTCGCGGGATCGGGCACCGGCGGATCGTTGATCAGCATGATCACGACTTTGCCCTTCACGTCCGCACCCTTGTAATCGTCCCACTGAAATTCCGGCGCCTGCACGCCGTAGCCGACAAAAATCAGATCGGCATCGACGCCGGAAGATTCGGTGACGCGTTTGGACCAGGCCACGAATTCGCTGTCAAATTTTGGCTCCAGGGTTTTTCCATGGCCCGTCAGCGTCAGCTTCATGCTGTTGTCGGCAGTGATGCCAACGAGCGGCACGTTCTGCAAGTAAGTGCCATCCGGGTTGCCCGGTTCCAGGCCAGCCGAACGGTATTGGTCCTCCAGATATTTGATGGTGAGTTCCTCGCCGTGGGAGCCGGGCCCGCGGCCCTCGAATTCATCGGAGGAAAGAGTGCGGATGTGGTTGAGAATGCGATCGCCGGAGAGCGAGGCCAGGGCAGCCCCGGGAGGACTTGGCGCGTGCCGGCAGCCGGAGAGCGCGGCGAGTATGGCCGGCGCGAGCCAAAACTTCACCGACCGACGTCGTCTGAAGGAGTGCATCAGGCTCCCTTCCCAGCGTGAACTTGGAAACATCACTCCGAGGAATGTTATCCCGCAACGCGAAGCCTGACAAACCGACGCGAGCGCCGCGGATCGCTGGGCTGCAAGAATCTTCGCGGAGTGCCTGACCCTGGCGCCGAAAAACTAGAACGTTGTCATTCTGAGCGAAGCGAAGAATCACTCTTTGTTTCTTCTCCATGCGTAGATCGAAGAGGGATTCTTCGCTTCGCTCAGAATGACAACACATTTCTTGCAGCCTGCAGGGCGTGCGCCACAGCGGGCGCTTCTCTGCCCAGTTTGCATTCCCGAGGGATTGGCACCACAATTCAGACAGGAGTGAGTCGTGGCAACCCTTCAGCCGGGACAAGCGGTGCGCGTGAATCTTGCGGGATTGCAGGCGGGGGGCGTGCTGTTTCACGCTGCGGTCACCGCCGCCGTCGGCAACATCGTGCGCCAGACGTCCGAAACACCACCGAAATATCTGATTAAGCTGCTGTTTTCGTTTCGCGGAGTCAATGAGGTTGAGGTGCCCGAGGATCGTATCACCGCGACCTGATGCCTCGCGGCCGGCGATGGTAGGACAGGCTTCAGCCTGTCCTACGTCTCTATCGGTTGCCCTTGCAGTGGTCAGGCTGAGTTAGAATACCGGAGCGCTTCGCGGCTAACCTGCGCTCGAGGTTCCAGTTGATCCATCGGCTGATATTTCACAATGACCGCATCGTTCCTGTTGACGAAGCGCGGCTCTCTCCCGGCCAGGCCGGACTCACCAACGGCTGGGGCCTGTTCACCACGACGCGAATTTCCCAGGGCCAGGCGTTCGCTTACGAGCGCCACTGGCGCCGGCTGGAGAAAGATGCCGGACGCATCCGGCTGCCATTTCCCTTTGACTCGGCGCAAGTGCGGCGGCATCTCGGCGAATTGCTGGCGGCCAATCAAGTGGTCGAAGGCACAGCGCGAATTTACATGATTTACAACCGCGTCGGATTCTGGCGGAGCGACGAGCAGATGCCCGAGGTGGACCTGATTCTGTGCACTGCGGGCCTGCCGCCGCACTCCGAAAGCGCGCGGCTGGGCGTCGCCGAACACGCGCGCCACGCGGCCTCGCCGCTCGCCGGCGTCAAGACCACTTCGTGGCTGAACAATGTGTGGCATCTGGCCGAAGCGCAAAAAGCGGGTTGGACGGAAGTGATCCTGCTGAACGAACGCGGCGAAGTTGCCGAATGCACTTCGGCAAATATTTTTTGCGTGAAACGCGGCGAGGTTTTCACTCCGCCGCTTTCTTCCGGGTGCCTCGAAGGCGTCACGCGCAGCGTGCTGCTGGAGATCGCTCCGCGCGCCGGCGTCGTGATGAGCGAAAAAACCCTGACGCTCCAGGACCTCTACACGGCGGACGAAGTCTTCATCACTTCCACGAACCGCAGCCTACTGGGAGTGAATGAAATCGCGGGACACCGGTACTCCGTAACCATGGGGCCACTGGTCCAAAAGCTCGAGCGAGCCTTCGACGAGAATATGCGCGAATACGTGGCGCAGGCTTCAGCCTGCGGCAGTTCCGCAGTACACGCGCCAAAATCGACAAGCTAGGCACGGCGCGGAAAAACCGGGAACTCTGCCGCCTCTAGCGAATGCGGTTACGCGGGCAGCCTGGGTTTACCAATGGAACCCCACAGGCTGAAGCCTGTGCCACTGGTTTCAGCGCGGCTCCATTCCCTTGGCCTTCAGCACCGGCACGATTGCCGGGCTGGACAGGAACTTCAGCAGCGCTTGAGCGCCCTCTTTATCAACCGCGCTGGTCGCAATCCCGCCCGCGAAATTGACGTAGCTCTGATACTCCGCCGGAATGGGGCCGACCAGATCCACGCCCGGGAAAAACTGAATTTCGGGAATCAGCGAGATCACCAGTTCCGTCTTCCCAGCCGCCACGTTCATCTGTGGGCGTCCGGCCTCCGCGTCCAGCATTAGTTTCGGCTTCATCGCGTCTGTAATTCCCATGCGCGTGAACATGTCATAGGTATGCGCGGCGCTCGCGCCGGTGGGATTGAAGCTGACCGATTTCGCATTCAACAGCGTGCGTTTCAGTGCGTCGCCGGTGCGGATGTCCGGTTTGGCGGCTCCGGCGCGAACACCCATGCCCATCCCGGTGCGGGAAAGATCGGTTCGCGTGGACGCCACAACCTTTCCCTGCTTGATCAAGTCATCGAGCACGTCCGCGGTGATGACCGCCGCGTCGAACGACTCGCCGGACAGAATTTTGTCCCGCAAATTTTTTGAGGAATTGAATTGTGCGGCCAACTTGCGCCCGGTGGCCTTCTCGATCTGCGGGGTGGACTCCTCGACGACGGTCTTCATTCCGTCGGAAACCATCACGTGCAGCGTTGCACCCTGGGCAGGAGTCCGGCGCGCGACGAGCGTGGACCAACCCGCCGCCAGCACTGCGAAGACCGCCGCCACAGCGATCGCGTTTCTTATTCTTTCTGTCAATGTTTCCTCCGCTTTATTCGTGCGTTGGTTTGTCTTGCGATTCGGGGCCGAAAGAACATTAGCAGGGAGCGCCTGGGGATGGGAGGCATTTCGTGGCACAGACTTCCGTCTGTGGATTCTTCATTTGATCTTGGCGAATGCGCGCGGCCCGAGATTCGGATTGGAACCCCACAGGCTGAAGCCTGTGCCACTTTTTTATAGCGGCTGATCCGGACGTGCGATGGTTCGCCACATGTGGGCCACCGGGCTGCCGTCATTGCCGAGGCCCTCTTTCGGCTGCTTGAAATGCCGGCCGATGATGTCTTCGAAAGGCTCGATGGAAACCACGGCTTTGGGATCGAAAGCGTAGAGGTCGTTGACGGTGACCAGGCGCGCGTCCATGTACCACGGATGTTTGCGCACCATCTGGTACGTGGCCTGGATGTACGGCGGCGGCACGTAGTCCGCACCGAACAATTGCCGGTAGAGATCGGGATACTCGTAGCCCACCGACGGGTCGGGATAGTAGCGCAGCGTCTGGTGGTAGCGGATGGCGAAGCTGACTTTTTCCGGAACGTACGGCTCGAAGAGCTGCGCTCCCCACCAGCCGTGGTCAGTGCGAATGATTTCCTGCACGACGTCATGCAGCAGGCAGGCCAGAATAATTTCCTCGGACATGCCGTTCTTCTTCGCCAAGGCAGCGCTCTGCAGTACATGATTCGACGTATCCATGAAACGCAGCTTGAAAAAATCGTACAGCGTGGCGTTGGCCGGCATCGGCGTGAGCCGCTTTACATTTTCACCGGTGCGCGGAACGTACATGAAGCCGACTCCTTCGCGATACTTACGCGTCTCGATCTGCGCCTCGACCTCGGCGACGGAAGGATATTTTTTCGGCGCGGTTGGCGCGGCTTCGCCAGTGCCGGACTTGGACTCGTTCAGCTTGGCCATCATGTGGGATTCCAGGGCATCCGCGCGGGCTTCAGAGTCCATGCGGCTGGCAGCTTCCGGACCGCCCAGGCTGTCGAGAAACGCTTTTTTGTCAATTTCCATCGCCATAGAAAACCTCCAGCGCCCGCGAAACCGCGGGTTTTGCCTTATAAATCGCCTCTCTAAAACGGTAGACCCGGAGGCTGATGGTGTCAACCTCGGTTGGCTGCAAGCGTGCTTGTGGGCGGGGTCAAGTACGAGGCGGCCACTCGTCCTGAAGGTTGTTCGGACTTAGGCCAAGTCTTCCGGGCGGACCGGGAGGCGGCGCACCCGCCGTCCGGTGGCGGCGAAAATGGCGTTGCACAGTGCGGGAGCGACTGGGGGCAGCACGAATTCGCCGGCTCCGGTGGGCGGTCCATCGCTCGACACGATATGAACTTCCACATCGGGCATTTCATCGAAGCGCAGCATCTTGTAATCGTTGAAATTGTGCTGTTGAACGCGGCCCTCTTCGATGGTGATGGCGCTGTGCATTGCCGCCGTCAACCCATAGACGACGGAGCTGCGAGCCTGCGCGTCGATGCTCGAGGGATTCACGATGCGTCCGCAGTCCAGCGCGCAAACCACGCGGTGAACCTTCAGCGTGCGTTCCCTGCGATTGACTGATATTTCGATCACATGGGCCACGTACCCGTCGTAGCTGGTGACCACGGCGATGCCGCGAAACCGGCCTTCGGGCAGCGGCTTGCCCCATCCCGCATTTTCCGCGGCGGTTTGCAGCACGGCGAGATGCCTCGGCGCTTTCGCCAGCAAGCGGCGGCGAAATTCGTAGGGATCCTTCTTCCCTGCCGTGGCCATCTCGTCGATGAAGCTTTCCAGAAAAAATCCGTTTTGCGACGCCCCCACCGAGCGCCAGAATCCGATGGGCACAGCGGTGTCCACCAATTGAAAATCAATCAGGATATTGGGAATGGCGTAGGGAACGTTGTCCAGGGATTCCACGCTTCGATGGTCAAAATTATCCTTGAGCGGGCCGAAGCGCGCGAGGAGCGACGGCGAGGAGACGCGCGTCGACCACACCACCGGCCAGCCCTCGGCGTCGAGTCCGGCCACGCCTCGCGCGTGGGAGACCATGCGATAGTAGTCATGCTGCATGTCGTCTTCGCGCGACCACGTTACCTTCACCGGGGCTTTCATGGCCTTGGAAACCTCCACCGCTTCGCCGACGAAATCGGCTTCAAAGCGGCGCCCGAATCCTCCCCCGAGAAACGTGGTGTGCACAAAGACAGAGCCTGTGTCCAGGCCGGTAATTTTCGCCGCGGTGGACTGCGAACTGGTCTGCGCCTGGGTGGGCGCCCAAACGTCGCAGCGATCCGCGCGAACATGGGCGGTGCAGTTCATCGGCTCCATGGTGGCGTGCGCCAGGAAAGGAACTTCGTAATCCACCTCAAATTTGCTGGCCGCGCCGGCGAGAGCGGCCTCGACGTCGCCTTCTTTTCGTGCAACGGGACCAGGCACTGACGCGGCATCCGCCAGCCGCTTGCTGATGCCCGCGCTATTCAATTTTGCGTTCGGGCCTTCGTCCCATTGCACTTCCAGCGCGCGGCGGCCCTCCATGGCCGTCCACGTATTGTTTGCGACCACGGCGACGCCGGTGGAAATCTCGATCACGTCTTTTACGCCGGGAATCGCTTTCGCCTTCGTGGCGTCAAAGCCCGCTACTTTTCCGCCGAACACCGGGCAGCGCGCCACCACCGCGTAGAGCATTCCGGGCTGGCGCACGTCAATCCCGTACTGCGCCGTGCCATTCACTTTCAGCGGAGTGTCGAGCCGCTTGGTCGGCTTGCCGATCAAGTGGTATTGGTCCGGCTCCTTGAGCGGAACATTCTCGGGAACCGGCAATTTCGCGGCGGCTTCCGCGAGGCTGCCGTAAGTGAGGCTTCTCTTCGTGGGGGCGTGCACGATGGAGCTGTTTTCCGCGCGGCAATCGCCCGCGGAAACACCCCACTGTTTCGCGGCGGCGTCCAGAAGCATGGCACGCGCCGTCGCGCTGGCCTTACGCAGCGGATTCCATGAGGTGGGCGTTCCGGAACTTCCCCCGGTGCCCTGCACACCGAATCGCGGGTTGTAATACACCTTGTCGGCCGGGGCAAATTCGGTGCGCACTTTTTTCCAGTCGCAGTCCAGTTCGTCGGCCGCAATCATCGCGAGGCCGGTCAGAATGCTCTGGCCCATTTCCGATTTGTCGATGAGAACGGTGACCACGTCATCCGTACCGACGTGAATCCAGGCATTCAGCACGACGGTCTCGCCAGAGGACGCGGCCAGCGATTTAGGATCGCCATGAAAATAGAAGCCGACCAGCAAGCCGGCTGCTCCGGCGGCGGTCGTCTTCAGGAAGCCGCGGCGATTCATGTTGTGTGGGTTGAGTTCCATCCGGTACCTCGGCTCGCCGGCGATTCAACGGCGGACGGATATTCAGATTGCGGCGCGCCTGCCTTCGCACGCTGAGTTTACACAGATCGTATGGCTCCTGGGAAATTGTGTCAATCCGGTAACTGCGCTCTGTGCTTACGTTTGTTGTCACTGAACGCGCGAAAAACAGAACTTTTTGCGTTCTTGAGGGTTGAGAATTGTAGCGATTGGGGGTAAGAAATTTAGACGCGCAACCGCGAACGAAATTTCGCGGACCTTGCGCGCTGTTCATTTTGATCGAGCATTGATATAGATCGAGCAATGAAGCAACGTGCCGAATTCGCTGGCGTGGCAATGTTGGCCGCGGCTTCTCTTGCCGCGATGGCGTGGGGGGGCCCGCGCCCGGGCGAATTGCGCTTTTCCCTGCTGCCATCCGGCGCGAGCGAACCGGCCGGCGCGTCGGCGAATTTCGCCGGAAAGCTGCCTATCCATGAACTGAACGAAGAGGAAGCCATCCTGCATGCCCTCAACCGGCTGGGCTTCGGCCCGCGTCCCGGCCAGGTGGAGCAAATCGAAAAGGCCGGCCTCGAAAACTGGATTCAGGCGCAACTGCATCCCGAAAATATCAGCGATCCCGTAGTGGACGCGCGCATCGCGCAGTTGCCGGCGATGGGGCTTGGCGCGGCTGGACTGCTCGACCAGTTCCCGCCGCAGGATGTGGCCGCCAAGCGGCTGGGGATCAAGGTGGAGGAATATCAGAAGCGCTTGCAGGAACAGGCCCGGCAAGCGGGCCACGCGAATTCCGCGCCGGGCGGCTTTGCTCCGTTCAGTTCAGTTCCGTTCAGGGACCCGAATGCGATCGTGAGCGATCTGATGGAAGCAAAAATGATTCGCGCCGTGTACAGCGAGCGGCAACTGTCCGAGCAGCTTGCCGATTTCTGGTTCAATCACTTCAATATTTTTGTCTACAAGGATCTGGACCGCTGGTACCTGATTCCCTACGAACGCGACGCGATCCGCCCGCATGTGCTGGGGAAATTCCGCGACTTGCTGGAAGCCACGGCGAAAAGCCCGGCGATGCTTTTTTATCTCGATAATTCCTCGAGCGCCGATCCCGAGGCCTTCGCGCGCCTGAAGCTGCATCCCGTGCATGTGCGGCCCGGAGAAAAACTGCCGCCCCTCGGAGCGAAGCGCGGGCTGAACGAAAATTACGGCCGCGAATTGATGGAACTGCACACGCTGGGCGTGGATGGCGGGTACACGCAGGACGACGTCATCGCGGTGGCGCGCGCGTTCACCGGATGGACGATCGTGTCGCCGCGGGAAAATCCGGCGTTTTATTTTGATGAGCGGATTCATGATCCCGATCCCAAGCGCGTGCTGGGGAAAAAGATCAAGGCGGGCGGGATCAAGGACGGCGAGCAAGTCCTCGATTTGCTGTCAAAAAATCAGCAAACGGCGCGCCATATTTCGCTGCAGCTCGCGGAACACTTTGTTTCGGACGATCCGCCGGCAGCGCTGGTCGCCCGCATGGCCAAAACTTTTGAGAAATCCAAGGGCGACATTCGCGCCGTGATGACCACCATGATTTATTCGCCGGAGTTCTGGTCGCAGGCGGCGTTCCGGGCCAAAGTAAAAACGCCGTTCGAGCTGGTCGCATCAACGGCGCGGGCCCTCGGCGCGGATGTGGACCAGCCGCTGCAACTGGCGCAGTGGGTGGCGCGCATCGGCGAACCCCTGTACCAGTGCCTGCCGCCCAACGGATATTCGTACAAGGCGGCGGCGTGGGTCAGCACCGGAGCGCTGCTCAATCGCGTGAATTTTGCGGTGGCGCTGACCAGCAACAAGGTGCGCGGCGCGCAGGTGGACATCAATTCGCTGGTGGGCGCGGACGTCGGCGCGAATTCCGGATTGGCGCTGCAGCGAATCGAGGGCGAATTCCTGGCCGGGCAGATTTCCGACTCCACGCGCATAACACTGGAAAAGGAAATGACCGAGCCGCGCATCCTGGGAGCGAAACTGGACGATCCCGTGACCCACGTGAACGTCAGCCTGATTACCGGGCTGGTACTCGGCTCGCCGGAGTTCCAGAAAAGATAACTGATTCCACGCCGCGTGCTAGAATCCCGGCATGCTGCGGTCCCCATATACCCGCGTAGCGATGCTGCTCGCGGTTTCCTGTTTCATCGCGGCATCGAACGCCCGGGCTCAGGACAAACCCTCTACGCCGGGAGCCTCAACGGCTCCATCCGCGACGCGCAATCTGGTCATCGCACCGAACCTCATGACCGAGGTTGCAAAATTCAAGCCCGTGCGCATGCCATTCGATTCCGCGCATCTGACCGCGCGGGAAAAGGCGATGGTGGGCAAGCTGGTGGAAGCCTGCCAGTATCTGGAATCGATTTACTGGCGGCAAAGCGATCCCGATGGCCTGAAGCTGTACCAGTCGCTGGCCGGCAGCCAGGCGCCAAAAGACGTTGCCCTGCGCCGCTTTCTGCGGATCAATGGCAGCCGCTTCGATCTGATCACGAATAACACGCCGTTTGTCGGAACCGCGCCCTGGCCGACGGGCCGCGCTTTTTTTCCCGCCGATCTGACGCACGAAGAGTTTGACAAATACGTCGCAGCGCACCCGGAACAAAAGGCGGCGCTCTACGATTCGTTCACCATCGTGCGCCGCAAGGGTGGCGCGCTGGAAGCGATTCCCTATCATGTCGCTTACAAACAATGGGTCGACCCGGCCGCGAAAGCGCTGCGCGATGCCGCCGATCTTTCCGATGACGCGTCCTTCGCCAAATTCCTGCGCCTGCGCGCCGACGCGCTGCTGTCCGATCAATATTTTGAGAGCGACATCGCCTGGGTCAGCCTGGTCAATCCGAAATTCGACGTGATCTTCGCGCCGTACGAAATTTATCTTGACGATTTCCTGGGAGTGAAAACTTCCTACGGCGCCGCCATCCTGATCCGCAACGAAGCGGAGAGCCGCAAGCTCGATGCGTTTCAGAAATATGTTCCGGACATTCAGGACAGCCTGCCGCTGGCGGCCGAAGACCGGCCCTCCAAGCGCGGCCTGTTCTCTCCGATGGAAGTGATGGACACGCCGTACCGCGCCGGAGACTTGCGCCACGGCTACCAGGCAGTGGCTGACAATCTGCCCAACGATCCGCGCATTCACGAGCAAAAAGGGTCCAAGAAAATCTTCTTCAAGAATTTCATGGACGCGCGGGTGAACGAAGTGATCCTGCCGATCTCGCAGCGCCTGCTGCGCGCGGACCAGGCGGCGATGGTCTCCGCCGACGGCTATCTCACTTATACGATGATGCATGAAATCTCTCACGGACTGGGCCCGGCCTACGCGCGAATGCCAGGCGGACGAAAAGACGTTCGCGAAGCGATTGGCCCCACCTATTCGGCCCTGGAAGAAGCGAAAGCCGATGTCGTGGGACTCTACGGATTGAAATGGCTCGCCGATCGCGGCGGCGTGCCGAAAGAAAAATTGAACGGTTACTACGCGTCGCATGTGGGGGGAATTTTCCGCACCGTGCGATTCGGCGTAGCCGAGGCCCACGGGCGCGGCGAAATCATGGAATTCAATTTCTACGTGGAACGCGGCGCGGTTGCGCGCGACGCCGCTTCAGGACGCTACGTGATCGATTTCAGCCGCATGCCGGAGACCATCGCGGCGCTCTCCCGGGAACTGCTCGAGCAGGAAGCTACCGGCGACCGCGCGCGAGTGGAAGCCTGGTTCGCAAAATACGATAAACTTCCCGTGGATCTTGCCAAGGCGCTCGAAGCCGCTTCGGATGTCCCCGTGGATATTGATCCGATTTCCTCGTTTCCTGAACCGATGCGCTGAAATTTTAAAATCCGAACGCGAGAGGATGGTGATCCGTATGGCCAGCCAAAAACCGCAGAATTTACAGAATCACACACGCCTGGTGGCGCCGTTTCACATGTTCGTGCTGCCGGTCTTCCTGCTGAACGCAGGATGGTCGATCTATCACGTGTTCAAGGCGGGAATTTCGTTTGAGTCCCTGCTGAACGTGCTGGTGGCTTTTGCGCTGCTCACCCTGGCTCTCTTCGCTCGGGTCTTCGCGTTGACCGTGCAGGATCGCGTGATCCGCCTCGAGATGCGGCAGCGGCTCGCGGAAATCCTCCCTCCCGACCTGCGCTCGCGTATTCCGGACTTCACCGTCGCGCAGCTGGTTTCCCTGCGCTTTGCCAGCGACGCGGAATTGCCGGCCCTATCCCGCAAGGTGCTGGATGAAAAGATGAACAATCGCAAGGCCATCAAGCAGCTGATCAAGGACTGGCAGGGGGATTATCTGAGGGCGTAGGTGGCACAGCCGCTCCCGGCTGTGCGGTTCTGTGGGCGCAGCGAAAAAACTCAAAACATTGTCATTCTGAGCGAAGCGAAGAATCTCTCTTCGATTTGCGTACACGCAAAAACCAAAGAGAGATTCTTCGCTTCGCTCAGAATGACAACACCCACCAGAACACTCTACTGGCTCACGTCCGAGTTTTCAGCGAAGCACCAGTGCACGAAATCTTTCCCGTAGCGGGCGGCAACCGCATCAGGAATGTCTTTCTCTTCTACTCTCTGAAATTCAAAATTAATTTCGCCGTTGGGCTGCACGGTTCCCAGGAGAGAGCCGTACACGTTCACCAGCGCCGTCGGTGGAGAATTCGGCGGCAGCGCGTAGCGGTGCGCACCAGCCGTGCCCACGATCCATCCCGGCAGCACGCCGCCATGCTGCTTCCAGTAGTCGGTATCGAATATTCCGTCCATGAAGTAATGCGAGTGGCTGGCCAACACGTACACGCGCTTGTGCCCCTCGTCCCGCGCGCGCAGGAGATCGGCGTAGACTTGCCGGCCGCTCTCGGTGCCGGTGGGAGATTCATTCATGCTATGGCCGGCGGAAATGCTTTCGGGCAGCGCCTTGTGCATGCCAGTGACGATTGTGGTAACCGCCGGATCGGCAAGATCCTTGGCCAGGGTGCGCTCGAACCAGCGCAACTGCGCCGCGTCAAACTGGTCGGCGGTGGCGCTGTCGAGGTAATAGAACGACACGCCGCGATCGATCCAGTGAAAATACGTCTTCATGCGGAAATCGGTTGGGTCGTCCTTGAGGCGCTGCGCGCGCAGCACCGGCGCATCCAGCCAATCCGCGAATTGCAGCAGGAAATCCTCCCGCGTCTTCAGCGGAGGAACGGTTTCATGATTTCCGATGCCCAGAAAAAACGGAATGGAGCCGAACGGCTTGATCTGACTTTCGATGTAATCGGGCCATTCGATCTGTTCGTACTGCGCGACGCTGAGCGGCTTGGCGATGTGTTCGGACTGGTGCGCGATGTCTTCATCGAAACCGGTGGTCAGGCGCAGGTCGCCGAGGTGCCAATAAAATGCGACTTGATTCTTCTTCGCGGTTTCGGCGATGGCAGGCATCACTACATCGCCGCAATTCCGGGAATCGCCGGAGGCCAGGAACCGCCACGGGGCGCCCGAAGTTTGCTGGGCTGCGGCGGGTCGCTCGGCGAGACCGGCGCCGGAAATGATTGCGAACAGAACGAATATGCTGCTGCGGATCCTCATGGCTCTCCAGTGCAGGCACAACGCAACAATGCTAACAGCAGGCTGCGGAAAATCTCAAGGCGTTGTCATTCTGAGCGGAGCGAAGAATCTCTCTTTGCCTTTTCTCTACACTTAGATCGAAGAGAGATTCTTCGCTTCGCTCAGAATGACAGGTTTTCTATGTTGGCGCAGTGACGTCGTCGAACCGGCGGCTACTGCGATTTCCTGACGCGGTAAACTTCCAGCGGGCCGGAGGAATAAATCCGCTCGCCAATGGCCGCGAGCTCCGCGGAAAATTTCGGCACATCGTAGGCCCATACGTAGTCGTAATCGTTCCGCACCTGCTGCCAGTCGGGCGGCTCGTCGTAGACGAGGTTCCAGAATCCGTCCGGCGTGTACGAGTCGTAGATGATGCGCATCGGCGTCTCGCCCGGCGCATCCTTCAAGTACGGCGAAAACCAGCCCCGGCGGATCACTCCGTAGGCCCAGAAATGGGTAAACGGCCGCTCGATGGGATCTTCGTCCCCTTCGACGATTGGCAGGACCAGCGCGCCGCGCGGCACGGCATCGAATGAGCGGGCGAGTCCTGCGAGCTCCGGCTGAACTTCCCGGAAATGTCCCGCCACACTCGCCGTGCGCGCCGCAAAGAGCAACAGTGGAATCGCCGCGAGCGCAATACTGCGCCGCCCCACGCGAGCCGTCGCCAGAAGAGTGACAAACAGGAACGGCAACACGCGGATATCGAGATCGGAAGATTCCTGGCCCCACATCCAGGGGATCACCCAGAAGAGCGCAAAAAACAGGACGGCGACGGCCGTCCATTTTTTGTCCCACCTAAATTCCGAATTACGCCACCACGCCGCGACGAACCAGGCTGCGAGCGCGGCGAGCGAGATCCAATCCAGCCACGGTGAGTATCCGTGCAGAAACATGCCCAGCGAGTCCAACTTGTCATCGAATCCGTGAAAAACGATTTTGTTCGCAGTGAGACCGACGCGGGAAGAATGCAGATAGAATGCCACGCCCGGCACGGCCAGCGCCGCGCTCCACAGCCAGTCACGAACGGGACGCCGCGATAGCGCGAGGTAAGCAATCACAATAACGCCGGCCAGAGCGAAACCCAGCAGGTGCGTGAAGTAGGACGCCGTGAATGCGATGAGCGCCGCGATCCAACGGCCGGAATTCGGTTCCCTCAGCCAGCGCAGCCAAAACGCCAGCGCCGCGAGGCCCACGGCAATGCTGAGATCGAAATTCAGGAATCCTTCCAGGAAAAACACGTTGTACGCGATCAGCAGCGACCACAAAAATGCAGCTTCCGATTCCGGCTGCGCCTGGCGCAGAAAAAACCACGCCGCGGCCGGAAGCGCCAGCACCCACAGGCTGAGAAACACGCGCCCAGCCGTCTCAATTGGAAAAATCCGCGCCAGGACCGCCATCGACGCATCCATGCCCAGATAGGGATACGCGCCCCAGTCCGGCCTGAAATATTGCTGAAAAGAATATTGCGGATCGTGAAGGTGCGTGAGGATGAACGCGCGTGCCAGGTGATTCGGATAGTCGAGCAAAGGGGGAAACGCGACGATCCAGATCGGCAAAACCAGCATCGCTGCGAGAATCACCGCGGCGGCCAGGCGCACAACGCGGTGCGAAAAAATCGTTTGCGCCGTGGTCGCCGGCGCTCGGTCCGAATCTCGCATCTATCTAGCGATCCACAGCAGCGGCACGAGGCCCAACAGCGTAAACCCAATCATGAGCAATAAGCTCTGCCGTCCGGTGCTGCGGTCGGCGACTCCGAACGCGATGAACGCCTTGGCCAGGTTGTTGCTCGCCGCCGCCACGATCACGCCGCCGACTGCCAGCCCCATCGCCGTCATGTTCCCCGCGGTCTGCGTTAGTCCCATGATGAACGGGTCCACCGGCGCGAGTCCGGAAAGGACGGCCATCGCGTAGATTCCTCCGCTGCCCAGGTGGATCAGCGCAAAGTTCGTGGCCACCAGTACCACGACGAAAACCAGTCCCAGCAAAAATGCGGGGCCCAGTTCCAGCGGGTTGCGGGTCGAGGACGCGGGCTTGGCCGCCGCTTCGTGCGCTTCAGAAAATCTGGACCACATCCATCCGCCGGCGATGCCCACTGCCCCGAGTGCCACAAACGGAACGACCAGGCGGTGCATGAGTTCGCGATTAAAAATGCCGATCAGAGCAAGAAAACGGAAGTACATCACACCGGAAGCAATCACGATGGCGCCCGAGTACGTGTGCGGAGCGCCAGCCGATTTCGCTTCTTTGGCCATCACCGCGGTGGTCACCGTCGACGAATACAATCCTCCCAGCACCGCGGAAAGCCTGATCCCGCCGTTGCCCTTGGACAGTTTTTCCAAGAGGTAACTGCCATAGGACACGCCGCTGATGGCCACGACAATCAGCCAGGACTTGAATGGATTTATCGCAAATGGGCCGTAATTTTTGTCCGGAACTACCGGCAGGATCACAAACGTCAGCAACATGAATTTCGTGAACGTCAGAATTTCCGTCGCCGGAATTCGGACGGTCAGGCTTTCCAGGAATTCCTTCAGTTCCAGCAGAAGCATGCTGACGACGGCAATCGTCGTGGCGATCCACAATTGATCACGGGACACCAGCGCGCCGATCACGTAGGTAACCAGTCCGGAAACCTCGGTGGTTACTCCAGCCTCGTTGTACGTTTGCAGCTTGTGCCAGTAGGACAGCCAGAGAAACGCGCCGATCACGCCGAAGCCGAACGTCAAGGGAAGAAGCTGCGTGCCCGATAAGAGCGCCAGCGCGTATCCGGTCAGCCCAATCAGCGGAAAGGTGCGCACGCCGCCGAAGGTGTAGCGCGGCCCTGCGGCGCGATGTTCTTCCCGCTCCAGACCGATGAGAAAGCACAAAAACAGCGTGAGCAGAATTTTCACGCCTTCGGGAGGCAGGATTTGTAGCAGCTTGTCGGTCACGTTTAGGTGGCGCAGGCTTCAGCCTGCGGGGGGGCAGTGGTTGCAAGACAAAATTCCGCAGGCTGAAGCCTGCGCCACTAAAACCGCGGCCGTTTCGCCACCGCGAGACTATCGGGAATCCCGGCCAAACTCAATGCCGGACTGATTCAGGCCGGCTTATCCGTGAGCGGCAGCCAAACCTGGAAGAGCGTGTCGCCCGGCTTCGACGTCACTTCAACCGTGCCGTGATGCTTTTTCACGATGCGCTGGACGGTGTCCAGGCCTAGGCCGGTTCCCTCGCCCACGCCTTTGGTGGTGAAGAAGGGTTCAAAAATGTGCGGCTGAATTTCCGGCGGAATTCCCGGGCCGTTGTCGCCGATTTCCACGACGGCGCACGTAGCGTCGCGGTGAGTGCTCACGCGCAGCACGCCCTGGCCCTTCATGGCGTCGATGGCGTTGTCGATCAGGTTGGTCCAAACCTGATTCAATTCGCTGCCGAATGAGTTCACGAGCAGCGGCATGCGTTCGTAATCGCGCTGCACGGTCACACCGCGCTTCAGCTTGTGATTCAGGATGGTGAGCGTATTTTCCAGGCTCTTCACGATGTCCACGTTTTGCACCGGCGACTGGTCCATGTAGGTGTATTCCTTAATGGCCAGCACCAGGTCGGAGATCCGCGAGGCGCTGCTCTCAATTTCGTCGAGCAGGCCATAAACTTCGGCCACCGCCGCAATTCTCACCAGGGCCGCGCGGGCCGTGCCGGGATCGAGTTCCGCGAAGAGCGACTCCAGCATGGCGGGCTGAATGCTGCGCTGCGCCAGGCCGGCCGCCAGTTGCCACAAATCATTCTGCCCGTGGCTGCGCAGCAAGGAGTCGAGCTGGTCTTCAAGGTCCGAGATCGCCAGCGTATCCATCGGCATTTCTTTCTGCGCTCCGATGGTGGCTTCCAGCTTCTCGATTTCGGCTTTTTGAGTGGGAGTGAGGTCGCGGCGGCCGAGTTCGTGCGCGGCATCGCGGATTTTTTGCAGAATATCCCGCAACTGGCTGGAGGCGCGCTTGGCGGCGGAAGCGGGATTGTTGAGTTCGTGGGCGAGGCCCGCGGAAAGTTTTCCGAGCGCGGCCAGGCGGTCGCGCTGCTGCTCGCGCCGCGTGGTTTCGCGGACGCGGTCGGTCATCATGCCGACGAGGCGCTCAGTAAGCTCGGGCATTTTTTGCACGAGCTCGTGAAATTTGGATTCTGGAAAGCGGAGAATGTGGCAGTCGGTGAGCGCGCGGGCGCCGAAGGTGAACGTCTTCATCCGGGAAAACGGCAGCCGTCCGGTCACCTGGCCGGTGTTGACCGTGATGGTCATGGTCTCGCCGGCGAATTCGCCGCGCGCCTGAAGCTGGCCATCTAGAAGCACGAACATCGCATCCGCAGGATCGCCCCCGTTCATGAGGGTCTCGCCCGCATGGAAGCGAAATTCCTGCGCCTGGCTCATGAACCATGCGATCTGGTCATCCGGCAAGCCTTTGAAGGCTGGAACGTTCAACAATTCTTCGGTGGCGGTCATTGGACTTTGCTCAAATATTGATGAATGAACTGCACCGCGACGGAACCTTCTCCCACTCCTGAGGCCACGCGCTTCACGGACCCATGCCGCACATCGCCCACGGCAAAAATTCCCGGCACATTCGTCTCCAGCAAGTAGGGATCGCGCTCCAGGTTCCAGCCCTTGGGACGCTCTCCGTTCACGATCAGGTCCGGGCCGGTGAGAAGAAAGCCGCGATCGTCGCGCTCCACCATGCCCGCGAGCCAGTCCGTTCGCGGCAGCGCGCCGATAAAAATAAACACGGCGTTGGCCGGAACGCGCTCAATCTTTCCGGTATCCGAACACAGCACAGAAATTTCCTCGAGATGCGTATCGCCGTGCACTTCCGAGACGCTGGCGTGCGCCCAGACCTGAATCTTGGGCGTCTCCTTGATCTGATCGATCAGGTATTGCGACATGGTGCTGGAAAGAGAACTGCCGCGCACCAGGATGACCACTTTTTCCGCGTGCTTGGCAAAATTCATCGCCGCCTGGCCGGCGGAATTCGCGCCGCCAATCACGTAAACTGTTTCTCCCGCGCAGGAAATCGCTTCGGTCGCTCCGCCGCCGTAGTAAACGCCGGCGCCCTGCAAGCGATCGATGCCCGGAGCCTCGAGGCGCCGCCACTGCACGCCCGTGGCAATCATCAGCGCGTGGCAGGAAAATTCACTGCCGTCGGCCAGCTTGATGATGCGATACGGGCCCTCCATACGAACTTCCGCCGCTTCCGCAGCGAGAATTTCCACGCCGAATCGCTGCGCCTGCACCACGGCGCGCCGCGCCAGGTCGCCGCCGCTCAATCCCGCCGGAAAGCCCAGATAATTTTCGATGCGCGAACTCATGCCGGCCTGCCCGCCGGGCGCTTCCCTTTCCACCATCACGGTGTGCAAGCCTTCCGACGCGCCGTAAACCGCCGCGGCAAGGCCCGCCGGGCCGCCGCCGATAATCGCCAGGTCGTAGAAACTCGTTTGCGCTCGCGTGCGCAGGCCAACTTTCTGCGCCACTTGCGCCGGAGTGCATTCAAGCAACTTGGTGCCGTCGGGAAAAAGCGCCACCGGCTGGCTGGTGGCTTCCGGGCCCAGGGTATCCAGCAGAATCTTGGTCTCCGGATCGCTCGCGGAAATTTCCGCGTCGATCCACTGGTAGGGAACGTGATTGCGGGCCAGGAAATCGCGCAGCTCGTAGGAGCGCGGCGACCATCGCGTGCCCAGCACGCGAATTCCGGAGTACGAGGGATGATAAGAGGCCTGCCAGTCGCCGAGTAAATCGTCGAGCTGCGGGTAAAGATGCTCGGTCGGCGGGTCCCACGGCTTCATGAAAAAATAATGGATGCCGGCCTGATTGATGGCGCCGATCGCGGCGTTGGTGTCCGCGTAAGCGGTAAGCAGGGCGCGCTTGGCGTCCGGAAAAATACCCATGGCCTCCTGCAAAAAATGAACGCCGTCCATGCGCGGCATGCGCTGGTCGGCCAGCAGCAGGGCCACGCTATCGCTGCGCAGTTTTAATTGCTTCAGAAGGTCGAGAGCGCCTTCCGGAGATCCGCTGCCGAGGACGCGGTAATCCGCGCCGTACTGCGACCGCAGGTCACGCTCGATTGCGCGTAAAACGTCCGCGTCATCATCCACGCTGAGTAAAATTGGTTTCGCCATAGTCGGTCCCAGATCAATGCACGTGCTTGAATTTTCCTCATGCGGGCCGGAGAAGCCAAAGATGCCAAAACAGATTGATTGGATGCTGGCGGAATCCTTTGGTCGCAGCATTATACCAGCGGCCCAGGCTCCGGCCTGTGGCACGGGCACTCTTGCCTGTGCGGGGTTTGCGGCCGAAAGTGAATGGGTGGTGTACTGGCGGATGACAAAACCGCACAGGCAAGAGTGCCTGTGCTACTTTAGGCGCGGAATTGCGGGAGGATTCGCCATGCACACGCGCTGGAGCCGTTTTCTACTCACGATCACAGCATTCTGTTTGCCGCTCGCTGGGATTGCGCCAGCTCAAACGAATCACGAGAGCCAGCCGCCTGACAAAACTTCGCAATCGGGGAAGGTAGTTCTGTATGCAGCCGTCGGTCCTGAACTCACGCGTTATGAAGTCGACGTGAACGGCGCGGCGCTCACCAAGCGTGAAACGATCGCGCTTCCCGCCAACGTGCAGGAAGTCGCCGTGCATCCCACCCGGCGATTCCTTTACATCGCATGGAGCAATGGCGGGCCAAGCAACATCTCGCCCAGCCAGCCAATCCCCAGCGGCAGCCTGCACGGCTTGAGCGCCTTTCGAGTCGACCCAGCCTCCGGCGCACTGCTTCCCCACGGCCAGCCTGCGTCGCTTCCTTCGCGCCCGATTCATGTCACCACGGACATTCCCGGCACACACGTCCTGGCCGCCTACAACGATCCCAGCGGCATTACGGTGCACCAGATCAACGCGGATGGGACACTGGCCTTGTTGCAGGTCCATCAACCACAAAAGCTCGACGTCGGAGTTTACGGCCACCAGGTGCGCGTCGACCCTTCGAATGAAATGGTGATTCTCGTGACGCGCGGCAACGGACCGACCGCCACTAAAGCGGAAGATCCCGGCGCGCTGAAGTTATTCAGCTACAAAGATGGAGTACTGACTAACTGGCTTTCCATTGCTCCCGGGGGCGGATTCAACTTTCAAGTCCGGCATCTGGATTTTCATCCTTCGCGGCGCTGGGTTTACGTCTCGTTAGAACGGCAGGACAAGCTGGAAGTCTACGGGAAGCAGAAGGACGGAACGCTCGGCAGGACTCCACTCTTCACCAAGGACACCCTGAACGATCCCGGAAACGTGCGGCCCGGACAGGCGCTGGGCACCATCCACATGCATCCGAGCGGAAAGTTCGTCTATCTCGCGAATCGGGCCAGCGGCACGGTTGATTTTCAGGGCAAGCCGGTCTTCGGCGGAGGGGAAAACAGCATCGCAGTGTTTGCCATCAACCAGCAGACCGGCGAGCCAACGCGGATTCAGAACATGGACACCCACGGAATTCACGTGCGCACTTTTGCCCTCGACCCCAGCGGCAAAATTCTGGTGGCCGGCAACATGATGGAGCTACCCGTACGCGACAAGGACGGTGTGCGCACCGTGCCCGCCAGCCTGGCCGTATTTCGCATCGGAAATGACGGCAAACTGGAATTCGTGCGCAAGTACGACCTGAGCGTCGGTGGCCGGAATCTCTTCTGGATGGGTATGTTGGGGTTACCGTAGGGGCCAGGCCGACCGGCAGTTCACCAGCAGGTCGGATTCCCGTTCGTTCTTTAGCGCTTTTTTTGCATTGGCACGATACCAAACCACACAGCCACGGCGGCAGTGCTATTGGAGCGTGGAATTCCCCATGAGGTACCGATCTACGGAGGCGGCGGCTTTTCTTCCTTCTGAAATGGCCCAGACCACCAGCGATTGACCGCGGCGCATATCGCCGGCGGCAAACACGCCGGGAACCGAACTCATGTAATCCGCTCCGGCGGCTACGTTGCCGCGCGGGTCGAGATTCACACCGAGTTGTTCGATCATCCCTTGCTTGACCGGCCCCAGGAATCCGAGAGCCAGCAGAACCAAATCGGTTTCCATTACAAACTCCGTGCCGGGCAGCGCCTCAAATTTCGGAGGTGGGCCGACGCGCAAGGCGTGCAGTTCCTTCACGTTGCCGTTTTCATCGCCCGTGAATTTGGCGGTGTTCAGCGCCCAGTCGCGCTTGCCGCCTTCCTCGTGAGCGCTCTCGGTGCGCAGTTGCAGCGGCCACAGCGGCCATGGGGTGCTCGGATGGCGCTCCGCGGGAGGCATGGGCATGATTTCAAACTGGTGAATCGATTTTGCCTGATGGCGGTGGCAGGTGCCCAGGCAATCCGCTCCGGTATCGCCGCCGCCGATGATGACCACGCGCTTGCCGGTAGCGAGAATCTGATCGGGAATACTGTCACCGGCCACGACCTTATTCTGCTGCGGCAGAAATTGCATCGCGAAATAAATGCCTTTCAAATTCCGGCCGGGAACATTCAAGTCGCGCGGCTGCTCGGCGCCGCCGGTCAGCAGCAGTGCGTCAAATTCCTTGCGCAAATCCTTCGCCGGAATGCTTCCGCCGACGTGCGCATTGGTCTCAAAGCGTACGCCTTCGGCCATCATCTGCTCGAGGCGCCGGTCGAGGACGCGCTTCTCCAATTTGAAATCCGGAATGCCGTAGCGCAGCAGGCCGCCAATGCGGTCGGCTTTTTCGTAGACGGTGACTTCGTGCCCAGCGCGATTCAGTTGCTGCGCGGCGGCCAGGCCCGACGGCCCGGAACCGACCACGGCAACCCGCTTCCCGGTGCGCGTCTCCGGCGGCTCCGGCTGGATCCAGCCTTCTTCCCAGGCGCGGTCGACAATCGATTTTTCAATCAGCTTGATGGTGACCGGCGGCTCGTTGATTCCCAGCACGCACGCCGCTTCGCATGGCGCGGGACAGATGCGCCCGGTAAATTCCGGAAAATTATTGGTGGAGTGCAGCACGCGCATGGCGTCCTGCCAGCGGTCACGATACACCAGGTCATTCCAGTCGGGAATGATGTTGTTGACCGGGCAGCCGGTGTGGCAAAACGGAATGCCGCAATCCATGCAGCGCGCGCCCTGCACGCGCACTTTTTCCTCGGGGAACGGCTGGTACACCTCGAAGTAGTCGTGAACGCGCTCCGCGACCGGACGCCGCGCCGGTGTTTCGCGCGTGTATTCCTTGAACCCGGTGACCTTACCCACGAATCACCTGGCCTTGCGTGTGCGTTCCGGCATGAACGGGTCCGGCCTGCGCCGCCAGCACGCTCGCCGGGATGCGCGGAATTCCCAGCACGCGCTTGTATTCGTGGGGAAACACTTTGATGAATTTCGGCAGTGTCACATCCCAGTGCTTCAAAATCCATTTGGCCTGCGGGCTTTCGGTCAACTCCGCGTGGCGCGCAATCAGGGAGTGCACCAGCTCGATGTCCTTGGCCTCCGCCAGCGGCTCCAGGTCCACATCCGCGCGGTTGCAGCACTCGGCGGCGAATTCTCCGCTCTGGTCCAGCACGTAAGCCACGCCGCCGGTCATGCCGGCCGCGAAATTGCGTCCGGTCCTGCCCAGCACCACCACCAGGCCGCGGGTCATGTATTCGCAACCGTGGTCGCCGACGCCTTCGACCACCGCGGTGGCTCCGGAATTGCGCACGGCAAACCGCTCGCCGGCCATTCCGTTGAAGAATGCCTCGCCGCTCGTCGCGCCGTACAGGCAGACGTTGCCGATCAGGATATTTTCCTCAGCCTTGAAATGCGAATTGCGCGGCGGATAGATGACGATCCTGCCGCCAGAAAGCCCCTTGCCCACGTAGTCGTTGGCCTCGCCCTCGAGTGTCAGCGTCACGCCGGTGGCGAGGAACGCGCCGAAGCTTTGCCCGGCGCAGCCGTGAAACTGAATGCGAATCGTGTCGTCCGGCAATCCCACCGAGCCGTGGCGGCGCGCGATCTGCCCGCTGAGCATCGCGCCCACGGTGCGGTGCACGTTGCGAATGGGCAGGTTGAGCGACAACGGAGTGAGATGCTCGATGGCGTCGCTGGCTTGCTCGATCAGCTTTCCGTCGAGCGCGTCGTACAGGCCATGGTCCTGCGCCTGCGTGCAGCGCCGCCCCACGTGGCTGGGCATCGGCGGATTGTAGAGCACCGACGAAAGATTGATGTTCTTGGCCTTCCAGTGCGTCACATCGGTGCGCTGGGTGAGGCAATCCACGCGGCCGATCATTTCATCGACTTTGCGGAAACCGAGTTGCGCCATGATCAGGCGCAAATCTTCGGCCACGTAGAACAGGAAATTGATGACGTGCTCAGGCTGGCCCGCGAATTTCTTGCGCAGCTCCGGATCCTGCGTGGCCACGCCCACCGGGCAGGTGTTGAGGTGGCACTTGCGCATCATGATGCAGCCCATCGCTACAAGCGGTGTGGTGGCAAATCCAAATTCCTCGGCGCCCAGCAAAGCGGCAATCGCCACGTCGCGCCCGGTCTGCAGCTTGCCGTCCACCTGCACGCGCACACGGCTGCGCAGATCGTTCATCACCAGGACTTGTTGAGTTTCGGATAGCCCAAGTTCCCAGGGAATGCCAGCATGGCGAATGGAGCTGATCGGCGAAGCGCCGGTGCCGCCGTCATAGCCGCTGATGAGAATCACGTCGGCATGAGCCTTGGCCACGCCTGCCGCGACCGTACCGACACCCACTTCCGCCACCAGCTTCACGGAAATTCGCGCCTGCGGATTTACATTTTTCAAATCGAAGATCAGCTGCGCCAGATCCTCGATGGAATAAATATCGTGGTGCGGCGGCGGAGAAATCAGGCCCACGCCGGGAATCGAGTGGCGCACGCGGGCGATCACGTCGTCCACTTTGTGGCCGGGCAACTGGCCGCCTTCGCCGGGCTTGGCGCCCTGGGCGATCTTGATCTGCAGATCGTCGGCGTTGATCAGGTAATTAGTGGTGACGCCGAAGCGCGCCGAGGCCACCTGCTTGATGGCGCTGCGGCGCAGATCGCCGTTCGCGTCGGGCGTGAAACGCGCCTCATCTTCGCCGCCTTCGCCAGTGTTCGATTTGCCGCCAATGCGATTCATGGCGATGGCCAGCGTTTCGTGCGCTTCCTTGCTGATGGAGCCGAAGGACATGGCGCCGGTGGCGAAGCGCTTGACGATGTCCGCGGCGGGCTCGACTTCGTCGAGCGGCACGGCCGGGCCGTTAGGCTTGAAATCGAACATGCCGCGCAGCATCTGAAGGTCGCGGTTCTGTTGGTTCACGATGTCCGCGAATTCGCGGAAGCTCTCAAATTTTTCCTGGCGCACGGCGTGCTGCAGCTTGCTGACGGTGGTGGGATTCAGCAGGTGGCGCTCGCCGCGCACGCGGTACTGGTATTCTCCGCCGACGCGCAGCTCGGTCTCCGACAGGTGCGGCGGCTGCATCGCGAATTCGTGCTTCATCAGCGCTTCGCGCGCCAGCACTTCGATGCCGACTCCTTCGATGCGCGAAGATGTGCCGGTAAAATATTTTTCGACCAGCGACTGGTTGAGGCCCACGGTCTCAAAAATCTGCGCGCCCTGGTAGCTCTGCAGCGTAGAAATCCCCATCTTCGAGAAAGTCTTCAGAAGCCCCTTGTCGATGGACTTCATGTAGCTTTTGAAAACTTTGTCCCAGGTGTATTCCGCCGGAAAAGCTCCCGCGCGATGCAGATCCTCGAGCGTCTCGATGGCCAGGTAAGGATTCACGGCGCTCGCGCCGTAGCCCAGCAGCAGGCAGAAGTGCATCACTTCGCGCGGCTCGCCGGACTCCACGATCAGGGCCACCTGGTTGCGCATGCCTTCGCGAATCAGGTGATTGTGAACCGCCGAAAGCGCCAGCAGCGACGGGATCGGAGCGTATTCGTGATCCACGCCGCGATCGGTAAGAATGAGCAGCGTGTAGCCGGACTTGATGGCCAGCGAAGCGCGGCGGCACAGCGTCTCGATGGCCTCTTCGAGCGGCTTGTTGCCGCTATTCACCCGGAACAGCATCGGCAAACTGGTGGCCAGGAAATTGCCCCAGCTCACGCGACGCAGTTTTTCCAGGCGCCAGTTGGAAATCACCGGATGGCGCAGCTTCAGGGTGTGGCAATTCTTCGGCGTCTCTTCGAGAATGTTGCCTTCGCTGCCGATGTAGGAATTCAGCGACATCACCAACCCCTCGCGGATCGAATCGATCGCCGGGTTGGTGACCTGCGCGAAGGTCTGCTTGAAATAGCTGAAGAGCATCTGCGGCTTGTCGGACAAACACGCCAGCGGCGTGTCCACGCCCATCGAACCGACGGGCTCTTCGCCGCCGACCGCCGACGGGAAGAGAATAGTTTTCAAATCTTCATCCGTGTAGCCGAAGGCACGCTGCCGCATGCGAATGGTTTCGTGATTGGTCGGCAAAACGTGCGTCGGGCTCGGCAGGTGATCGAGCGTGATCTGATTTTCTTTCAGCCACTGCGCGTACGGCTGCCGCGCGGCCAGCTGCTTTTTTACTTCCTCGTCGGTGATCAGCCGCTTCTGCTCGGTGTCCACCAGGAAAATTCGGCCGGGCGCGAGCCTTCCCTTCATGCGCACATCTTCCGGGCGGATGGAGAGCACTCCGGCCTCGGAAGCCAGCACGACCAGCCCGTCGTTAGTGACCAGGAAACGTCCCGGGCGCAGCCCGTTGCGATCCAGCTTCGCGCCAATCACGCGGCCATCGGTGAAAGCTACCGCCGCGGGGCCATCCCACGGCTCCATCAACGACGCGTGGTATTCGTAAAACGCCTTAATGTCCTCCGGCATGGTCGCGTCGTGATCCCAGGCTTCGGGAATCAGCATGGACATCACATGCGGAAGCGTGCGTCCGGAAAGCGTGAGCAACTCGACCGCGTTGTCCAGCATGGCCGAATCGCTGCCGCCGGCGGTGATGATCGGCAAGAGCTTCTTGATGTCGTCCCCAAACAGCGGTGACGCCAGCACGGATTGCCGCGCGTACATCCAGTTCATATTGCCGCGCAGCGTATTGATTTCGCCGTTGTGGCAGATGTAGCGGTACGGGTGAGCCAGCTTCCAACTGGGAAATGTGTTGGTGGAAAAACGCTGGTGCACCAGGCACAGCGCGCTGGTCAGCTCCGGGTCCAGCAGTTCCTTATAGAAATCAGTGATCTGTGGCGCGAGCAGCAACCCTTTGTAAATAATCGTGCGCGAGGAAAGAGACGGAATGTAGAAAAAATCCTTCTCCTTCAGGTCGGTCGCGGCGATGGCCGTTTCGGCGCGCTTGCGCACCACGTACAGTTTGCGTTCCAGCGCATCCTGATCCATGCCCGCGCCGGTGCGCACAAAAATCTGTTCGATGTAGGGCTGCGAGGCGCGCGCCAGCCTTCCGATGGTGTTGCCGTTAATTGGAGTGTCGCGCCAGCCGAGAACCGACAAACCTTCCTCGCGCACAATCCGTTCGATGATTCCTTCGCAGATCAGGCGATCCTGGGTATCGACCGGCAGAAACACCATGCCCACACCGTACTCGCCCGGACCGGGCAGCGAAAAACCCAGGCTGGCCGTTTCGCGCGCGAAAAACGAGTGCGGAATCTGAATCAGAATTCCCGCGCCGTCGCCCGTTTGCGGATCGCACCCGCAGGCGCCGCGATGCGCCAGGTTGATCAGGATCTGAATGCCCTTCAGAACGATGTCATGCGATTTGCGGCCTTCGATGCTGGCCACAAATCCGATGCCGCAAGCATCATGCTCATGCTCGGGACGATACAGTCCCTGAGCGGGCGGCAATCCCCGAAATGGGTATAGTTCACTCATATAAGCCGAAATTAACGATCTGGGAACTTCGCCGCCGGCCGGTGTAATGCGTGAGATTTAGAACGGCCGAGCCGACCCACCACGTCCCCCGAAACGCCACTGCCTCCTGGGCCTGAACATCAGATTCAAAATTGAAAATATCGATTCCGAGGCATCGCTGCAAGCACAGCAGCGTCCCGAAAAGCGGCGCCCTATACACCTCTACGCGGTCTTCTGAGCGGCCTACTGGAATGTCTATCCTATCATTCTCCGGCCCGGTTGTCCCCCGGGCTTTGGGCATCTTGATTTGCTATCGGTGGCATTATTTTTTTGGATTGATTGCGGGCCGTCGGGGCCATTCTGCTATAATTTCCGCCTCAACCATGGATTTCGATCAGCTCACCACTTTTATTGAAATCGCCAAACTCGGCAGTTTTTCGCGCGCCGGGCAGAAATTGTTCCGCTCGCAGCCGGCGGTCAGCGCCCAGGTGCGCCAGCTTGAGCAGGAGTACGGCGAGAAGCTGTTCGACCGCGGGCGCAAGTCCGTGCGCCTGACCTCGGCGGGCGAAACACTGTTTGAATATGCCGTCCGAATGGTGAACATGCGCGCCGAATCCCTGCGCGCGGTAGCTGACAAGGCCACGACGCCGCGCGGCGTGCTGGCCCTCGGCGCGAACGAAGCGACCTGCCTGTACGTTTTGCCCGAAATTTTCGCGGAATATCACCGGCTGTACCCGTCGGTGCAGATCAGCATCTATCGCAATTTCAGCCACAAGGTGCTGCAAAAGGTGGAGGACGGTTCGATTGACGTGGGCATCGTAACGCTGCCGGCGAAATCGCCCAGCCTGAAATTTCATCCGATCTTCCGCGATCGCGTGATGCTGATGGTGAATCCGCGCAACCCGCTGGCGAAGTTAAAGAGCGTGCGGATGAAGGATATCGCCGAGCAGCCGCTGATTTTTCCGCGCACCGGCTACACGCGGCAACTGCTGGACAAACATTTCCGGCCGTATAAACCGCAGTTGCAGATCACCATGGAGCTGACCAGTGTGGGCATGATCAAGTGCTTCGTGGCGGCGGGACTGGGTGTGTCGCTGATCAGCGCCAGCTTCGCGCGCAACGAAGTGCGCGCCGGCGAAGTGAAACTGATCCCCATCGCGGACGTGGAATTGTGGCGCGAGTTGGGCATCGTCTACCGGCGGGACCGCACCCTCCCGCGTTCGTCCGCCGCGTTTATCACCCTCGTCCGGCAGCGCGCCGCGGAAAATCCGGATTTGGAAATCGTGCAACCCCGCAAGGCAGCGCGCGGCAGCGAACCCGCGACGATCGCGTAGTCCCGCCTAAAACGCTGTCATTCTGAGCGAAGCGAAGAATCTCTCTCCTTGTGTCCTCGCCCATACTTAGATCGAAGAGAGGTTCTTCGCCTCGCTCAGAATGACAGGAAGAAGCGCGTTTTTCGCAGGCGGGCGGGTCGGTACAGCCGAATCCTACCGCACGGCAATCGGATCGATCGTCGATCCCGTGGCGCCGTCGATCTTCAGCGGCGTCATGATATACGCGGCTTCGTAGGCGTGTTCGGCCGCGAGCTGTTCAAGCCTCAAGTTCTCCACCAGGTAAACCCCGTAGTCGATCAGGAACATGGCGTGAATCGGCAGATTCATTTTCTGCTCGGGGTACGGCCGCACCTCGACGCAACAGGTATCGGTTCCCACCAGCATCGGATTCTGCTTGATCAGCCACTCGCCCGCCTCGATGCCAATCCCCGGCGAGTTCTTCAAATATTTGTCCTTGTCCTTCACCGTGTACAGCTTGCCCCAGCCGGTGTTGATCATCACGGCGTCGCCCGGCTCCAGCTTTAGCTTTTCCTTGGCCAGCGCCTGCTGCAAATCGTCGGCGGTGATCACGTAACCGCCCTGCAGCATGTCCACGTTTTTCAGCCCCGCCACGTCAATCAGCACGCCGCGCGTCATGATGTCCGGAATTTTCTCCACGCCCAGCTTGGGAAAACCCTGGCGGGCGCCGGCGCTCAATTCGGTGCTGCTGGTGTCTGGAAAACTCATCTCATGATTGGTGATGCAGTTGTAGTATTCGCCGCCATAAATCTGGTGCGCGAAGGCGTCCAGTTGCGTGCCCACCTGTCCCAATTCAGTGATTACGATTTCTTCATTCTCGCCGCGCGTTCCGGGATCAGTCGCGGTGCTGCGCTTGGTGTGCAAATCGAAACGCCGCGAGCCGATCAGCGGCAGCGCCGCGGAAAGATGGAATCCCAGCGTGAAGACTTCGCCAGTGTGAATCAGCTTGGCCGCCTTCAAGGCCATTTCCGGCTTCATTAAATTTCCGGAGCCGATTTCGTCTTTCGCGCCCCACTTCGACGGGCAGCGCTGCGCGTCGCTGGGCATTTCCCAGGACTGCGCGTGCAGCGCAGTGCCCGCAAATGCGCATAGGAAACTCAGAACAATCAGCCGAACCAGAACCAACATCCGCATTGTTTCCTCCACATTGATTTTGGAATGGCCAAAGTCTCTCACAAGCCGTTCGAGTTGAGCAGATTTTTGTGGCGCATGCTTTAGCTTGCGGAGTTTCATTTGGCAAAATCGGCGGGAACGAAACGAAATTCCGCAAGCTAAAGCGTGCGCCACGTTTGCTGTCTAAACAGGACGGTCGCGCAGCAGGCCCAGCATATCGGGGTCGGAATTCTTGGAAGGAACGCCATTCGCTTCGGCCGGGTCGGGAATTTCCCCCTCGCCGGTGGCCAGAAACAGATTGGCTTCAAGGCCATGCTGCTTGTCGTAGAGTTCGCGGTACCGGCCGCCCAGCGCGTAGAGCACGGCGTGAGTGCCGCGCTCCACAATCTTTCCGCTTTCGACCACCAGAATCTGGTCGGCGCGGCGAATGGTGGAGAGGCGGTGAGCGATGACGAATGTGGTGCGCCCGCGCATCAACTGCGCCAGGCCTTGCTGAATCAGCATCTCCGATTCGGAATCGAGGCTCGAAGTGGCTTCGTCCAGGATCAGGATGCGCGGATCGGCCAGGATGGCGCGCGCGATCGAAACGCGCTGGCGCTGCCCTCCGGATAGTTTTACGCCGCGTTCGCCGATGATGGTGTCGTAGGTTTCCGGAAAGCGTTCGGCAAATTCGTCGACGCGCGCGATGCGGCACGCCGCCAGAATTTCCTCCTCGGTCGCGTAGGGCCGCGAAAACGCCACGTTCTCACGAATCGTTCCGTCAAACAGGAAGGACTCCTGCAGCACCACCCCAAGGCGCGTGCGGTACGAATCGAGCTTCACGGTGGCGAGATCCACGCCATCCACCAGCACCTGCCCGGAAAGCGGAACATGGAAAGCTGCCACCAGCCCGATGATGGTGGATTTTCCCGAGCCGGACGATCCCACCAGCGCGGTGACGGTTCCCGGCTGCGAAAGGAAAGAGACGTCCTGCAACACCGTTTTTCCCGGCTCGTAGGCGAAGCTGACGTCGTCAAATGCGAGCTCGCCGACGATGTCCGGCAGAGTCACCGTGCGCCGCGGGTCTTCATCCTCGGGCCGCTCGTCCAACACTTCGCGCGTGCGCTCGAGCCCGGCGACGGCCTCCGTCAACTGCGTGCCGATGCCCACGACTTGAAACACCGGAGCAATCATGAACGCCAGGAACGCGGTGTAACTCATGAATTGCCCGACGGTGATTCGTCCCTGCAGCACCTGGTGTGAACCAACGAGCATCACCAGCGCGCCAACGACGCCGCCGAGGGCCGTGGTCGAAAAGCTCATCATGGACATGGTCGTCAGAGACTTGATGACATTGTCCAGCAATCGCTGCACACCCTGGGTGAAGACGTCGGCCTCGCGCTCCTCCGCGTGATAGCCCTTCACCACGCGTACGCCCGACAGCGATTCCGTCAGCCGTCCGCTGACCTCCGCGCTGATTTTCGCGCGCTCGCGAAAGATTGGCCGCAGGACGCTGAACGCTTTTCGCAGCCCGAACATGCTCACCAGCAGGAGTCCGGCCGCCAGCCCGGTCATCACCGGACTGATGCGCAGCAGCATGAACAGCGCAATGGCCGCGGTCAGAAGGCCGCCGAGAAATTCCACGAGGCCGGT
>Ga0070735_10000538_pt1 | contig 40558 bp, 35 predicted proteins | sample Coa_R1_FD_66443 | JGI IMG/M metagenome (GOLD analysis project Ga0070735, IMG submission 66443) | Surface soil microbial communities from Centralia Pennsylvania, which are recovering from an underground coalmine fire - Coalmine... | ecosystem: Environmental > Terrestrial > Soil > Unclassified ... | reverse complement strand
TGGATAGCGATCCGTCCGCCGCCACGTCGAACTTCGCGACCTGCCCCGAGGCCGTGTACGACACGTACAGAGTCTTCTCGTCCGGCGAGAGGTTGACGCCGTTCGGACCGCTCGACGTCATGTCCTCCACGTGGAGCATGTCGTCCGTCGTGACGCGATACACCCCCTGGAAGCCGAGCGTCAGGTTGAGCATCGGAAAGCCTTGACCGCCGCTCGCGAAGGTCGGGTCCGTGAAATACAGAATCCCGTCGGAGCGCGCGGTGATGTCGTCCGGCGTGTTGATCTCCTTGCCCATGTAGCAGGTGCCGCCGCCCTGAGCGCACGGCGAGAGCGCGCTCACCGTTCCATCCGACGTGCGCCTCCAGGCGTCTCTCGACGCGAATCCGGCGCCGAGGAGGTTGCCCTGGGGATCGAGGCCAAGGCCGTCCGTGTTGCCGGCGGGCTGGAACAAAACGTCGATCGCGGAGGGGGGAGTGAGCCGGTAGACCACGCCGCCCACCGACCCGCCGTCGAGCGGGTCCCCGTTGATGTCGGTGAAGTAAAGGACGCCCTTCGCCGGATCCCACACGGGTCCCTCTGTGAAGTAGAACTGGTCGCTCACCTTCACGGCCTTGCCGATGCTGGAAAAGTTCAGCGGTGGGTAGGTCGCGAGGGCGTCCCCGGTGGGGCTGGGGCCCGCGGCCGCGTCGGCGGGTGGCGTCGTGGCCTTGCGGTTCGAGCTCGAGCCGCACGCAAACACGAGGCCCACGAACGACACCGTGGCGGCGGCGGTAGCCGTGCGTGACCACCGAGCTCGGTAGCGTGTCCTCATGGGAGCCGCCGACACTTCGCATGGTCGCGCGCGGCGTGCAATAGCGTGTCTTCGGCGATAAGGCGTCAATCTAGAGCGTCGTAAACGTCGTGCTGAAGTCGAACACACCGCCGTCCGGTCCGCTTCCCGTGACCCGCGCCGTGTACGTCGTGCCGGACACGAGCGGCTTATCGCCGTAGAGGAGTCGGGCCTTCGACGGCGCCGTTGTACGTGGTCGTCACCATGGTTTGGCCGTCGTACGGATACGCGACGACCAGGGTCGCCGGTGCGCCGGCGCCCGCGCCGAAATCCATCGTGTCGCACCCCGTCTCGACGCCGTATCCGAAGTCGACGACCCACGGGCTCAGGAGGGGCAGGCGATGCCAGACGGAATTGAGCCAGAGCTGAATGGCCGCGGTGCCGTTGCCGATGAAGGCCATGTTCTCCGCGACGAACGTCCCCGTGTATCCGGCCATCTGGTCGCGCTGACTCGCCTGCGACGCGTCGTAGTTCGAGCAGTTGGGGGTGACCTCCACCTGGGGACTCGAAGTGCACATTCCGGTGTTCGTCGAGTAATAGACGCAGTGATTCTGCGCCGCCGTGTTCAGAGCGGGCACCATGTTGGCGCAGGGGGACCCCATCGCCGCTCGCAGCTGATTCATGAGGGTCATCGCGTCGGTGGCCGCCTGAGGAATCCCCGCCGGCGGAGTAGGGCAGGAGGGCCGCCCGGCCTCTGCGGCGTCGGCCGTTGCATCCGAGCCCGCCTCCCGTCCAGGCGACGAGTCGGAGCCCGCCTCCAGCGCGGGCATCGCCGCGTCGGTCGCCGACTCCGGCGCGGCGTCGCCTCCGGCACTCGTGTCCATCCCCGCGTCGAGGCCCTGCCCGTCGCCAGGCGCCGCCGATTCTCTGGCAGAGGAATCGAGGGAACTCGCGGTACCGTCCGGCCCGGCCCTCCGTCCCAAATCGTGATGTCCTCGATCCCGAGGATGGAGGAGCACCCTGCCAACGGCGTCAGGGCGAGGATCGCGGCGAAGCGCAGCCGCGCCTCCGGCGGGATCGCCGCGCTCAAAACCGTCCCCGCACGATCAACCCCTGCGCGCCCCACCCCAGCTCCGCCGACGGGACCGGCTTGGGTGCCGTCAGCCACACGACGGCGCCCGCGGCCGCCAGGACGCCCGCCCCGACGAACGCGCGCGGAACGAGGACCGCCGCGGGCCCGAGTTCAGTGTCACATGCAGTAGTGGTACATCTGGTTGCACGTCGGATACATCATGTTCGTGCAGTCCTTGTTCGTCAGGCAACCGACGCAATAGCCCGTCGCCGTGTCGCAGATGGTGAAGGGGCTGCCGCTCCCCATGCAATTGGTGTTCGTCAAGCACTGCACGCAGCGCTTCTTCGTCGTGTTGCAATAGGGCGCGGGACCGCCCCCGCAATCCATCGACGTCGTGCAAGACGTCACGCACGTGTAGCTCGATTGATCGCAGACGAGACCCATCATGCAGTTTCCGTCCGCGAGGCACTGCACGCAGCTCCCGGCGGGCGAGCAATAGGGCGCCATCGATCCGCATTGCGCGTTGCTCGTGCACGTGACGCACATGTGCGTCGTCATGTTGCACTGACGCATGCCGCTGCAATTCATGTTGCTGAAGCACTGCACGCAGTGGCCCAACCCCGTATCGCAGTAGGGATTCGGTGTCGCGCACATCGCGTCGGAGCTGCAGCTCGCCGGCGGGGCCGCGTCGGTGCCGCTGCCGGCGCTCGACCCGGTGCCCGTCCCCGACGACGACGACGTCGCGTCGCCCGCGCTTCCGGCGGACGCATCGCTCGTGGCGACGCCGCCTTCGGAGGACATGTTCCCCGAGGACGGCGATCCGCTCGCGGACGAGGAGCCGCTCGAACCGCTCGACAGGCTGCCGCTCGACGAGTTGTCGCCGGAGGTGGCGCCCGAGGTCGTTCCCGACGAGCCGCCCTTGCTCCCGCCGTCCGTCGGACCGGTTCCGCTCGAGTCTCCGCTGCAGCCGCACACGATCGAGAACCCCAGGACCAACAGCGCCGCACTCACTCTCAGGGTATCCCTCGGTGACATCGGAAGACCTCCTTCGACGAGCAAACCGCTTGCACGGGACTCATACACTCGAGCCCTCGCGAATGGCTACCCGAGCCGCGTCGTTTGCAAAGGAGATACATAGGAATCGTCGCGTTGCAGTGCGAATGCACTCTCCGCATTCGCGAATTGGCCGCGAGCGCGCGAATCGTGGCCCGTCGAGCGCCGGTGGACGTTCGTCACCGGTCTCGGGACAGCCGTCATTCCTTCGGCGGTCCCATGCGCGACGCTTCACTTCGACGCGGCGGACGGTGTCGTCGGCGGCGCGCACACGCCGGCGCGGGCGCGGTCGAGCTCCTCGCGAAGCTCGGCGATTTCCCTTTCCTGGACCTGCATCGCTGCGATGGCCATGCTCACGTACCCGTAGAGGTCCACGTGCTCCTGGCCGGGCGCGACGGCAGGGCTCGCGGGGTTGTCCTCGATGATGAAACCAAGGTGCCGCGGGTTGGGGTCAGCCACCTGCGGCTTGTAGTGGTACGTCGCGAGGCGGATGCGGAGCGCCTCGTCGTGCAGCTCGGCCAGTCGCGAGTCACCGACGTACTCGATGCCGTCCTTGAAGCGCCGGCTCGACTTGGGGCACATGACGGCCGGGTCCTGGCTGGCGCACTCCTCGGTCGCGCCGCACGCGACGGTCGGGTCGGAGGTCCCGCACCGTTCTCCGTCGACCGAGCATGGCGAGCCCACGGGGGGACACGGTGCGCCGGCGTCGTCGCGCACGCCTCCGTCGCTCGTGGGCGCGCGGCAGACGGGGTCGCCGCACGTGAGGAACCAGCGCGTCGGAGAGCCGGCGTCGACGGAAGCGCAGGCTCCCGTGTGCAAGAGCGGCTTGGACACGTAGCCGTTGGGCAGGCCCGTGCAAACAACGCTCACCTCCGTGCCATCGCATGCGCAGCCCGGGGAGAACGCATTGCAAATGACGCCGGGGGACGGGAAGCACGCGCCGACCGCTGCGCACCCGGAGGCCTCCGGGAAACCGCAGACGCCGCCGTTCGGGCAGTCCGCGTTGGTCTTGCACGCGCCGCCGCCGTCCGCGGGCGTCCCCGCGTCGATCGCGCAGGTGATGCCGAAGGGAGTGCAGACCGATCCGTTCTCGCACCGGGACGCGGAGCCGCACGGGCCGGGACAGCAGATCTGCCCCGTGCCGCACGTCGTGGCCCCGCACGTCCCCCCTCCGGGAGAGTCGGCGCCCGGGGCCGCGTCGATGCCGCCGCCCCCCGAATCCGCCCCACCTCCGGAGTCCGTTCCGCCGCTGCCCGAGTCGATGCCGCCGCCGCCGCCGGTGTCGACCGACGAGCTCGAGTCGAGGCCCCCGTCGTACGGGACCTGGCCGACGGAGAACGCCCCCGAGCTGCAACCGGCGATCACCACGGCGGACACGATGGACAAGGGAACTGGGCGAAGCATGCGCATGACGGGCTCCTTCTCGCGACTGAGATGTGAGTGTCTACGCGGGCGGGCTTCCGTCACCGATTCGACGGAAGAGCGCACGACGTACGGACCCGCGCGAAGAGCGGGGACCCGGGGTGCCGGATCCGGAAGGCGTCCGCGGCGGCGCGCGCCTCGTCGACCCGGCGCAGATCGCAGAGGGCGAAGATGCGCTCGGCGTCGCGCTCGGGCGCCAGGAGCCCGTCCGGGAACTCGCGCGCGTGACGATCGAACTGGACGAGCGCCCCGGCAGGGTCGCCCGCGTGAAGCGCGGCGAGCCCGGCGCGCACGAGGAGCGTCTCCGCTTCGATCGAGCTCGCCGCGCTCGCCGGTGGGGGCGGGGAGGTCGCGACGCCGCCTGCGCCCACGACGGGGGGGACGAACGGGTCGTCGACGGTCGTCGTGGGTGCCGCGTTCTGCGTCGGGGGCCAGGTCGTCTCGGCCGCGAGGGCGGGCGCCGGGGGAGCGGTACGCTCGCCGGCGCGCAAGAAGAGAGGAGCGGGTGCCTGCGCGGGCACCGGCTCGGGCGGCGACGTCGGTATCTCGCGCAGCGCTGTCGGAGGCGGCGCGTCTCCCCCGTGGTCCGTCTGCGCCACGTGCGGAGGGCTCACCCACGCCGCCGGCGCGACGATGACCCTCGCCTGGGGGGCGCGCGTGGCCCGGTACGCAGCCACGCCCCCGCTCGCCACGGCGCCGACCAGCGCCACCGCGGCCGCGACCTTGACCGCGGCCGTGGTCGTCGCCCCGACCCACGCCGAGCCCGCCGCGCCGGCCCCCGTCGCCGCAGCGCCCGCCGATAAGGTCGACGTCGTGGCGACGGTGAGGCCCGCCGCGGCGCCGAGCTGGGCCGCGACCGCCGCGCGCACGCGCCGTCGGTCCGCGTCGGTCGGGTCGTGGCCGTCGCGCGCCAGGCCGAGGAGGGTCTGGTCTTCGGGCGAGAGGTCGCTCATCGTGTCCTCCATTCGTCGCGCGCGCGATGGCGCGCGGCCGCGGCTGCGAACTGCTGCCGCGCCAAGCGAAGACGCGAGTAGACGGTGTTCAGCGGCACGCCGAGCGAATCCGCGATCTCGGGGGCGCCGATCTGCTCGAGCTCGGCCAGGACGAAGACCTCCCGCTTCTCGTCGTCGAGCGCCTCGAGGAGCGCGTCGACGACGCGGACGGCCTCGGCCCGCGCGGCGCGCTCGTGGGGGCCGGCCGAGGCGTCGGCCACACTCTCGGGATCCGTTCGGCCCGCGAACGCGCCGTGCGCGCCTACCATGGTTCGGCGATGGGCGCGGACGACGTTGAGCACGATCCCGAAGAGCCAGGTCCGAAACGACGAGCGACCCTCGAAGTCGGCGAGACGGCGGTACACCACCACGAAGATTTCCTGAACCACGTCGTCGAGATGGGCCGGCGTGACGCCGAGGCGGCGCGCGTAGCGCCATACGAAGTCGAAATGCGCCTCGTAAGCCTGCTCGAAGCTGGGGCGAGGCTCCGCGTCGTCGCCCAGCGACGCCGGCGGCAGGGGGAGGGGCTCGACGGCCGGCAGAAGGATCACCTCGGCTTCATTGTGGTGCCGGGCGGGGCCCCGTTCCGTCAAAAAAAACGCAGCTCGACCCCGATGGCCCCGCGGGCGGTGACCGCCGCCGGCTGATGTACGGGGGTGCGCGACTGCTCGATCCCGGCGGGGCCGAGCTGGCCCACGTAGAACAGCGGGCGCTCCACCGGGACGAGCAGGTCCGCGCGTCCGTAGATCGCGACGTGCTCCGACGGGCTCCACGTGACGAGCGCCGAGCCGAGGCCCGAGGCCCACGAGACGATGTGGGACTCCGGATGAGCCCCGAACCCGCCCGCCGCCATCGTCTCGATCTCCGCGCCGGCGCACGCACCCACGTCCATCGGTCCCGCACGCAAGGCAGGGCACCCGCGAATCCCGAACGCAAAGAGCTGGAAGCTCGCGCCGTCGCCTGTCGACAGGACGACGTCCTGGGCGACGAACAACGACGAGCTCGCGAGGACGCGGAGTCGGAGACGGCTCAGCCCGAGCGCCCACCCGGCGGCGATTTCCGCGCCCCCCGCCGGGGCCGGCAGAAGTCCGTCGTCGACGGCGGCGCCGGCCTCGATGGCGAGCTGCGAGCGCGCCGAGGGTCGCGGGCTCGGGGCGGGCGCCAGGGCGCGCGGAGCGGAGGTGTCCTCCGTCGTGGGCTCTTCGGGAAGGGGTCCGCCCTCGGCCGCGATGGCCACGATGAGCGCCGCCGCCGACGCGACGCCGTCGCAGCTGCGCGCCTCGAAGTGACGGACGCTCCGCGTGCCGGCCGCGTCGACCGTCAGGACGGCGCGCCAGCGCGCCTCCTCCACCCGCTCGATGTCCGCCCGCACGGCGACGGGGGATCCGCTCGCGCGCGACGCGCCGAGGATCCCGCCCGCCTCCTCGAGGACGTGCTCACGCGCGGGGCACTCGGCGTACGGCGCGTTCCAGGTCAGGTCGACGGTGAGGGCGGCCGCCACGGCGTTTGGCTCTGCGCGCCATCCTAGGCCAAGCGTCGGCCGTCGTCGTCACGCCTTGACGGGGAACCGCGCGCGCATCGCGCGGGTCCACCGCGTGTCGTCGAAGACGTATCCCGTCAGCATCGACGAGATCGCGCGCCGCAGAAAGGGGTGCTGGAGCTCGGCGAAGAGGTACGGGGTCAGGCCGCCCGCGTAGAACGCCTGGACGACGCCGACGAAGAGGTCCGAGCCCCCTCGCAGGTCGCGCTCCCACGCGGCGAGCCGCGCTTCGCCGGCCGTCTCGTCGGCGAGCCAGGCGTCGATCGCCGGCCCCGCCGAGAGCGCGCCGTGCATCGCGAGGTGAACGCCGGTCGAGAAGAGCGGGTCGATGAACCCCGCCGCGTCGCCCAGCGCGAGCCAGCCGGGACCCCGCGTCGCGCGGACACGAAAGCTGAAGTCCGCCGTCGCCCGCGGCTCGAACAGCGCTTCGGACGCGTCGAGCATCGCCTTCGCCGCGGGCGCCTCCTCGACGGCGGCGCCGAAAAGCGCGGCGGGTCCGCCGCGATCGCGATGCGCTCGCGTCCATGCGGGCGACACGACGGCGCCCACGCTCGTGCGTCCGTCGGCGAAAGGGATGAACCATAGCCACCCGCGCCGCTCCGCGTCGCCGAAGACGACGATCTGGACGTCGCCCGCCCGGGGCCCCTCGTCGCGCCACGCGCCGCGCACGTGGGTGTAGAGCGCGGTGCGATCGAGGAGCGCGATGCGCTCGGTGCTGCGAAAGGACCTCGCGACGATCGCGTCCCGTCCGCTCGCGTCGACGACGAAGCGCGCGCCGAGCGTCGTCGCGACGCCGTGGTCGTCGCGGGCCTCGACCCCGACCGCGCGCCCCGCTTCGAAGACGACCCGCGTGACCTCCCATCCCTCGCGCAGCTCGGCGCCGCGCGTCCCGGCGTGCCGGAAGACGAGCTCGTCGAACTCGTCGCGCGGCACCTGAAAGGCGTGGTCCCATCGCGCCCCGAACGCCTCCGAGAAGAGATATCGGGTGGGGGTCTCGCGGCCGGCGCCGTCCACGAAACGGGCGGCGTACTTGACGAGGAAGCGGGCGCGGACCCGATCGAGGATCCCCAGCGCCGACAGGACGTCGAGGCTGGCCGGCAAGAGCGACTCGCCGAGATGAAACCGCGGGTGGCGATCGCGCTCGAGAAGGGCGACGCGGCGCCCCTGCGCCCCGAGCGCCGCCGCGCACACCGACCCGGCCGGGCCGCCCCCGACGACGACGACGTCGAAATCCGTCACTCGGCGGGCTTCGGCGGGGGTCCGAGCTGGATCCGTTCGCCGATGTACGCACCGATCAGGGTCAGCAGGATCCCGATGGCCGCGAAGATCAGGTAGAGAAAGAGCGGCATCGTTCGCACCGTCTGGCTCTGGATGAGCAAGAACGTGGTGGGGATGGCGACGAGCAGGCTGGCGACCGCGGGTTCGATGAACGTGCGGCCGGGCGAGATCATCCCGACGAGCAGGCCGCCGAGAAACCAGACGGGAATGCACACGAGCATCCCGTTCTGCCCCTCGAAGTCGAGCAGGGAGAGGACCATCGGGAGGCCGAAGACGAGGGCGGCCGTGAGCACCCCCTGGACGAGGAAGGCGATGAGCAGCCACTGGATGCTGACGCCCTCCTGTTGGTAGCGCCGTCCAAGCTCCTCCTCGCGCGATCGCTTCGACCGGCCGAGCTCTTCGATCTTGGCACCGCACGATGCGCATCGCTTCGAGCCGGGCGGGTTCCTGTTGAAGCCGCAAGAAGCGCACAAGACGGGCTTGGCGGACGCCATCGATCCTACGGTACCGCCGGAGCAAGGGGCCCGCCAAGCGGGAACGAACGCGGGTCCGGAGGTGTCCTGACGTCGTCATGAGCTATGCTCAGGCACGGGTGCCGCGCGAGCCTCTTCTATCGACCGCGCCCCTTCTCGGGGGCGTCCAGCGCTCGGACGAACCGGACCCGGAGCTCCTCTCGCTGCCGGACCCGCCGCGTCGCGAGCGTACGGTCACGATCGCGATTCTGTCGCTCGCTTCGACGCTGTCCCTGGCGATGGGCATGGCCCTTTGGCACGAAGTCGTCTACGCGCTCGGCGGTACCTCGGCCGCGGACCTCGGGGACCTCGGCGGCGTGACGACGGCCACCCTGGCAGCCCACGAGAACCAGCCGGTGCGGGGTGCGGCTTTGCTCGGGGCCGCCGGCGCCATTCGCTACGAGCGTCCGTTCACCGACGACACGTTTCGCGCGCTGCCCGTCGCGGGCAGGCGGGATCTTTGGGTCGATGTCCGCGTCCCGGCAGGCGGCGAGAGCGGCCGGTGGGAGCCGCCTCACGCGCTCGCCGGTCGTCTCGTTCGGTTCGACGCCGCCGGCCCGCGTCACCGGGGCCTCGCTCGGGCCATCGACCAGACGACGCACGACGGCGTGCCGGCGGGGGCGTTTCTCCTGGTCGACGGGGAGGACCCTCCTCACGCGCGATGGGCCGTCTTCCTCTTCGTGACGTTCCTGGCGTCCGCGGCGTGGAACGCGGCGTCGCTGGTTCGGCTCGTGCGAAGAGTGACCGAGCGGTGAAGGTCGCCATCGTCGGCGGCGGGGTGATGGGCTGCGCGACGGCGTTGGCGCTTGCCCGCCGCGGCGCCGAAGCGATCGTCCTCGAGCGGGCCGTGCCCGGGGCGGAGGCGTCCAGCGCGGCGGCCGGGATCCTCGGGGCCCAGGTCGAGCTTCGCGGCCACGCGGGCGAGGTGGAGCTCTTCCTCGCCGCGCGCGAAGGATGGGCCCCATGGGCCGCGGCGCTCCGCGAGGCGAGCGGGATCGACGTCGGACACCGGGTCTCGGGCGTCTTGCGCGTCGCGCGATCCAGCGAAGAGCGGGCGGAGCTCGAGCGCGAGGTGCGCTGGCAACGGGGTCTCGGCCTGGAGGCGGAGCTCGTGGACGGCGTCCACGCCCGCGCCATCGAGCCTGAGCTCGCCGGTGGGATCCTCGCGGCCGCGTATTTCGCGCGCGACGCGCAGGTGGACCCGCCGGCGCTCCTGCGGGCGCTGATGGTGGCGCTCGCTCGAGATCGCCGAGTCACCGTCCGATCGGGCGTGACCGTGCAGCGCTTGCTGGTCGAGGGCGATCGGTGCACGGGCGTCGTGCTGGACGACGGCGAGCTTCGCGCCGATGCGACGGTGCTCGCCGCGGGGAGCTGGTCATCGCTCGTGCCCGGGATTCCGGCCGAGCTCCCGTCGGTCCGCCCGGTCCGGGGGCAGATGCTCCTCTTGGAGGAGCGCCCGCCTCGCGTGCGTACGATCGTGTTCGGCGGCGGAGCCTACGTCGTGCCACGCGGCGACGGGCGCGTCCTCTGCGGGTCGACGATGGAGAACGCGGGCTTCCGCAAAGAGGTCACCGCGTCGGGCGTCCACGCCATCCTCGACGGCGCGCTCGCGTGCCTCCCCTCGCTGGGCGCCGCGCAGCTCGCGAGCTCGTGGAGCAATTTTCGCCCGAAGGCGACGGATGGCCGCGCGCTCGTTGGCGCCTGTCGAATGCCGGGGCTCTTCCTCGCCACGGGGCACCACCGCAACGGCATCCTCCTGTCGCACGTGACGGCGGAGGGGGTGGCGCGGGCGATCCTCGACGCGACCTGACCGAAAATCGGCGAGCATGAAGAACGGCCGGTCTACGGATTGAAGTCCTGCGGCGGGGGTGTCGGGTGTGCCGGCTTCGGAGGCGGGGGCGGCGGCGCGGGCGCGGGCTCTGGCGCGGGGGCCGCCTCGGGCGCCGGCGCGGGCTTCGGCGCAGGCGCGGCCTTGGGTGTCGAGGCCACTTGCGCGGCCGGCTTGGCGGCCGGCTTGACGTCCTTCTTGTCGTCTTTCTTCTCGTCCTTCTTCCTGTCCTTCTCCTTCTCCTTTTCCTTCTTGTCCTTGTCCGCCTTCTCCTTGTCGTCCTTTTCTTTGTCCTTGTCGGGAGGGGCCAGCGCGTCGCCCTTGGTCACGTCGAAGCTCGGCGGCGTGTTGGGGTCGCACCCCGGCGCGAAGCCCGTGGCGTCGAAGTCGCTCTTCAGGCTCCCGATCTGCTCGTTGCGCCCTTCGCCCTTGAAGTCCGCCTCGATGCGGACCTCGTGCTTGCCGGCGCGCGAGGGCGAGCAATACGAGAGCAGATAGTAGCTCTTCGTTCGGGCCTCGACGTTCGCCCCGACGTCGTCGAACGCCTTCACGATCGCGCCCTTGTCGGCCGCCATCGCCGTCCCGCTCTTGCCGATGTCACGGAGCTGTCGTTCGGAGATCTCGGCGCCCAGCCCGATGGCGAAGACGTCGAAGGGCTTGTCCTTGATCCGGCTCGTCATCTCGTTCGCGGGCACGCGACCCGCTCGATCGGTCCCGTCGGTGAACACGACGAGCGTGCCGAACTTGAGCGGCTGGGAAGCTTTGCCGAGCGCTCCGTCGAGCTCCTCGAGCGCCTTGACCACCGCGCCGTTGAGGTTGGTGCTCGGATCCTTGGGCTTGAACGTGGAGAGCGCCTGGACCCCGGCCTTCGCGCTCCCCGCCTGGTCGGTGAACGGCGCGATCGGATAGAGGTCAGGGCCGCCGTCGAACGCGTAAATCGCGACCCGCTGCTGCTTCTCCACTCGATCGGTGAATGTCCCGACGGCCTGCACGAGGGTGTCGACGGACCCGCTCTGGCTCACGCTGCCGCTCATGTCGACGAGGAGCAGCGTGTAGTGAATCGCGGCCACCTCCGGGTTGACGATGGTCTGCTTGCTCTCGTAGTGCGAAACGAGCTGACCGTCCTCGTAGATGCGGAAGCTGTCCGCCGTCAGCCCCGGGACCGCCTCGCCGCCGTTGGTCTCGGCCTTGAAGTAGACGGCGACGTTGCTCGGCTTCTGTTGCGCCGTCTTGATGGTCGTAAGGTGCAGCCCCATGCAAGAGGTTACGGAGAGCAGCAGTGGCACACGGAGCGGACGGAGTATCTTCACGCGCCGAGTGTAACGCACGTCAGCGCGGACGCGGGCGTGTTGCGAGCTCAGCGCCGACGGGCGCACTCCGCGAGCTCAGCGCTCGACTGCGAAGGACCGGAGGATGGCCTCGCACGTGGACCGATACCGCTCGAAGCCGCCCGCGGAGGCGGAGCAGGTGACCACGTACCCCGTTCCTCGCGACGCGAGCGCGGTCTGCGCCGTCAAGTACGCGACCGCGGAGGGCGGCACGGGTGCCCAGCGCGTCTCCATGACGAGGGTCGCGTCGCCGTCGACGACGTCCTCGCGCACCGTCTCGACGCTGGCGCGCGGGTCGTGGCGCAGCGCCTCTTCGTTCGCGCGGGCGTAGGTGAAGGAGTCCTCGGTGTAGTGCTCCGTCACGACGTTGACGTTCGCGCGGAAGTCGTCGACGGTCTGCGGGTCGGCCAGCGACCACACCCCGGCGTCCTTCTGCGCCGTCTCCGTCCAGGTGGAGGGGACCGCAATCCGCCAGCCCGCTCCGTTCTGCTCGACGAACCCGGCGGCGAGCGGGGGCGGCGTGAACCCCGCCACGCGCCCGCGGCTCGGTCGCTTGCAGCCATTGGCGCCCGCGAGCGCGATCGCGGCCATGGCCCAGGCGGCGGGACGCGCCATGGTCGCCATCCTACCCCAACGCCCTCGGGACGGCCGCAAGTCGCCGCTTGCCGCGGTGGACCACCTCTCTAGTGCCGTCCCTTCCTCTTCGGGGGCGCGCTCGACGCCGGCTCGAGCGGCGCGATCGGCTCGGACGGCACGCTCGGCGGCGGGACGACGACCGTGTCGGGCACCAGCGCCGTCGGTCCGTCCGTCATGGCGTCGACCGCGCTCGCGAGCGGCGTCGTATCGTGGGCGGCGTTGCGCTTGCCGCCCCTCTCGGCGAAGTGAACGGCCAGCACGGTCACGAGCAATGCGGTCGCCACCCCCGCCAGGAAGATTCCGGCCACGACCATCGGCGGTGCGCCGCCCTCCGAAACGATGGTGCGCGTCGAGGGCGGCGGCGGCGTGGGCTCGAGCGGGCGTTGCCCGAACCCCGGCGACACCCCCGCGAGCGCTGGCTGGGTCGATCGGTCTCCCGGCGCCGCCGTGAACCCCGGGGGGCCGCTCGGCACGGTGGTGGGTCCTTGCGACGTCTGCGCGACCGTCGGTGCGACGCCCCCCGACAGCGGTTGCGAGTTCTCGCGCGCTCGCAGCACGACGACCGTGATGTTGTCGTGGCCGCCGCGCGCGTTGGCCAGGTCGACCAGCTTGCCGACCGCTTGCGCTCCCGGCTCGCTCCCGACCGTGGCGAGGATCTCGTGGTCTTCGACCAGGTCGCTCAATCCGTCCGAGCACAGGACGAACGCGTCGCCGGTCACGTAGGGGACCGGCTGCGGGCGAAGCTCCACCTCGACCTCGGCCGACATCCCGAGCGCGCGCGTGATGCGGTTCGCATCGGGATGGTGCGCCGCCTGCTGCAACGTGAGGACGCCTCGATCGACGAGCTCTTGCACCACCGAGTGGTCGCGCGTCACGCGGAAGACCTGTCCCTCGTGGACCAGGTAAGCGCGGCTGTCGCCAACGTGGCAGACCTCGACGCCGCCGGCGTGCATCAGCAACGCGACGACCGTCGAGCCGGGCCTGCCGAGCGCGATCTCGCTCGTCGGCATGGCATAAACGCGTCGGCTCGCCTCCTCGATCGCCGCGCGCAGGACCTGCGGCGCCGGCGTTCCGTCCGGCATGTGATCGACCACGTCGAAGATCGTGGCGAGCGCGAGCTCGGCCGCCTCCCGGCCGGACGCGTGGCCTCCCATCCCGTCGCAGACCACGCACAGGTGCCCGAACCGCGTCTCGCGATGACCGCTCGCGTCCTCGTTGATCTGCTTGTCGGGATCGCGGCCGGGGTCGGACCGCTGTGCGAATTCGACTGCCGGAAGCGCGTGCGCCGGCTCCATGGCATCACCCTCGCGTCACGCGCCCACCTGCACGGTGAACTCGACGGGGCCGAAGCGCAGGGGGGCGCCGGCGGGCACCGCCGTCCAGATGCCCGGCACGATGCGCATACCCGAGACCCACGTGCCGTTGTTGGAGGTCTCGTCGCGCACCATCAGCTGTCCGTCCGCGAGCCGCAGCGTCGCGTGGACGCCGCTCACGCGCGGCTCGCTCAGGAAGATGGGGCACTGGGCGGGATCGCGACCCACTCGCACCTCGGAGCCCGCTTGCACCGAGAACTGGCCGGCCGTCCCGCGGATGGTGGCCGCCAGCCAGCCCTGGGGGGCCGCCGGGGACACCGGCTGGGCGTTCATCGGGCCGGTAACGGGAAACCCGGGGACGCTAACGCCCCCACCTCCTTTCGTCACTTCGCTGCCGATGGGCTGCCCGCAGGAGAAACAGAAGGACGGCTGCCCGGGCGTGGCCATCGTGTTCATCCCGCACGCGGGGCAGCGCACTTGGACCACCGGGGGGGCCGCCGTCGTGCCCCAAGGTTCGGCCGGCGGGGGGGCGAGCGCTTGCTGCGGCGGGGGCACGCCGAACCCCGCGGGGGCGCCGTATCCCATGGCCGCGGCTCCCCCCGGCGCGGCCGCCGTCGCCGCCAAAGGATCCGCCATGGAGTGCATCCCGTATCCGCCCGGCGGAGCGTATCCGCCACCCCCCGGTGGAGCGCCTCCGTATCCCCCGCCTGGCGGTGGGCCGTAGCCCGGAGGCGCCATGGGCCCGGGCGGAGGCGCGCCTCCGCGTTTTTTGCCGCCGCCGCCGCCGCGGAGCAAGACGAGCACGAGGAGCACGATCACGATGAGGAGCCCGGCGATTCCGCCGATGAGCGGCAGCGAGAGCGGCTTCTTCGTCGCCTTCAGCGACAGTACGCTCTTCTCGTCGACCGCCGAGGCGCGGTGGGCTTTGTTGTCGTAGACGACGAGGCGCGCCACCGTGTTGTCGCCCGATCCGTCGAGGACCTTGTCGTCGTCGGGGACGTTGAAGGTGACGTAGCCGTCCCCGGCGGCGACCGCGGTGCCGAGCATGTGCTCGGCCTGAAGCTGCTGCATCGCCTTCTTCGCGACCTCGGGGTCGCGGCTGTTCGTCTGCGAGTTGGGCTTGGTCCCCGCCGGGATGAAGTACGCCTCGGCGCGCGTCTTGTCGCCGCTCCAGCAGAAGTCCCCGTACACCGTGAACTGCCCCCCGGGATAGACCGGGTTGTCCTGCGCGGCCTTGAGCGTCTTCGCCGAGTCGACGTCGAGCGGCCACTGCGTCGGGTCCATCCCGATGGGCACGTCCTTGAAGGTCCCGTCGGGGGCTATCGTGGGGTGCGTGTTCTCGAACACGAGGTTGAACGTCTGTTCGACGCTCGAGTTGAGACAGCTCATCGTCCAGTGGACGAGCCACATCGCGTTGAACCGAGCGCGCACGAGCCCGATCACGGTCTTGGCCTTCGCCGCGCCCATCCCCTGCTGGATGATGTCGAAGAAGCCCCCGATCTCCGGGTTGGCGAGCGACTGCATGAATTGGGCTTCGTTGTTGCGGTAGATGTTCTCCATCAAGCCCTGCCCGTTCGGGAGCCAGATGGAAATGACCGGGAGGGGCGTCTTCGGCAGCGAGGTGTTGTCGGCGGGGAAGCGGCCCTGATCCAGGTACTGGTGGAAGACGTCGGCGCTCGGGCTCGCGCTCTCCGCGTCGCCCCGCCCGGCGCCGTTCGAGAGCACGACCATCGCCTGGTGCAGAGGAACGGCGTCCGGCTGGTCGGAGTTCCCCAGTGAGCCGAACGCGTCCTGCGTCATCGTCTTGATCTGCGAGAAGAGCGCCCGGTCCCGGCCGTGCGAGGGGCTCGTCGACTTGAAGTCGTTGAGCGCGTTGCCCAAGTCGGCTCGCTGCTTGAACGTCTTCCACTTGGTGTCGCGGACGACCTGGACGTCGTCGAAGAACATGAGGTCCATCAAGTCGTTGGGCTGCATCTCTTCGATGAACTCGTGCGCGATCGCGCGGGCGTCGCCGAAGCGGGTCCCCATCCCCGACGAGGCGTCCACGGCGACGAGCCACGCCGTGCCGACGTTGGGCTGGTTCTGCGCCTTGCCCCACGCCGTCTTGTCGACGAACTTGGTGAGCTGGTCCTCCCCCGACACCTTCACCAGAAAGTGCGCGTTCTGCTCGGGGAGCGGGAACGGATCCCACAGCGCGCCGGGTTTCTCGAGCTGCTCGCTCCAGCACGAGAGCGTGGCCGCTGCGGTCGCTCCGGCGCACGGCTGGAGGACGTCGCTCAGGCGCTTGAACTGGACGACCTCGATGACGGTCGTCAGCGTCGGCTTGCCGCCGGAGAGACCCGTGCGAGGGTCGATCCGCAGGATGTGCGCCTCGGGCGCGGCCGCCGCGTCCCCGCCGAAGGCAAGGGCCAGCGCCGCCACGACGAGCACGGAAAGCAGTCGGGATAGTCGTCGGGCCATCTCGTAGTGACCTCGCCCCTTTCTTTCGTCCATGACGATGGACTGCGCCCTTCGCGTCACACTCGGCCGATCACCTTGACGATCGTGCTGAACCCGCCGAACCGCAGCCGGTCGCCGTCGCGAAGGTCCCGGCGGCCGTTGAAGCCGATGTGTTCGTCGTTGACGAACGTGCCGTTCGTGGAGCCTGTGTCTTCGATCGCGATGCCGCCGCTCGGCCCGTCCACGACGAGGGTGCCGTGTCGCGACGAGATCGTCGGGTCCTGCAGCGGAATGTCGATCCCGTCCGCGCCGCCCGCGCGACCGATGACGTGGCGCCCGGCGGTGAGGGGCCAGAACTCGCCGCTCGCGTTGGTGCCGTAGGCGACGAGGAAGCCGCGGAGCACCTTGGACGGGACGGCCTCGGCCCCGTACGCGGGAGGCGGCGGCGCCGGGATCGCCTGTCCCGGATAAGGCGTTTGCACGGGGCCGGCCGGGGCATACGGCGCGGGCGCCGGGGCGTAGGCCCCTGGGGGGGCGGGCGCTCCGTACGGCGGCGGCGCGGCGGCCGGCTGATAGGCCGGAGGAGGCCCCTGTCCGAACCCCGGAGCGGGGGGTGCAGCGAAGCCCGGCGGGGGCGGCGGAATCGCGGCCGGTGCTCCGTACTGGAGGGGAGGCGGAGGGGGCGCGCCATAGCCGCCGGGGGGTTGGCCGCCGGGCGGCCCGCCGTAGCCCCCGGGAGGCTGGCCGTAGGGTTCGTTCGCGAACTGCATCTGGTCGAGCGCGATCGGGTGTCCTTGCGCGCAGTAGCTCGCGCCCGGCGCGATCTCGTGCCCCATCTGACAGCGTGGGGACGGAGCGCCCTGCGGCGCCGGTGGCGCGAAGCCACCCTGCGGCGCGGGGGCCCCGTACCCCCCGCCTGCCCCCGGTCCCGCCGGATTGGCGCGCGCGAGCGGCGTCCCGCAAATGTTGCAGAACTTGTCGTTCGGGCGGGCCACCGTGCCGCATTGAGGGCAAGCGCTCATGGCCGGAGAGCATATCTCATTCGGGCCGCCCGAGGTTCGCTAGTCCGTTCTCTCGCTTCGCTCGAGCATGCGGACTGGGGGGTGTGTCGCTAGTCCGTTCTCTCGCTTCGCTCGAGCATGCGGACTATGAGCCATTGACACTGGCTGAGCCCTACGACAAGAAGAACGCTAATCGCGGAGGTAGTACTCGATGCATCACCTGGTTCGGTTGGGCGCGGGGATCGCACTCGCCGTCGGCGCGGCGGCGGCCGTGGCGGTGGCGAGCTGCAGCAGCTCGGGGTCTGCGGGCCTCGACCAGACGTGTTCGATCAACAGCGACTGCAACGGCAACCTCATCTGCGCGTTCGGCCGGTGCCACAACGAGTGCAAGCAGTCACGCGACTGCGCCACGGGCGAGCGCTGCGTCCTGTCGGGAACGACGGGGGTGTGCCAGCTCCCGGAGGAGGCGACCTGCGCCAAGACCTCGTGCCAGGTCGGGCAGGTCTGTGGAAATGACCAGCAGTGCCGCACGACCTGCATGTCCACGAGCGACTGCACGATGGGCGACTTTTGCCTCGCCGGCAGCGGGACCATGAGCGCCTGCTACTCGCCGGGCAACGCCGCGGATCAGCCGGCCCTCATCGCGGCCGGCGACATCGGTGTGGACGGCGCGGTCTTGGGCGACGGCGCGGCGGGCATGCCGCACAGCGACGCCAGCAGCGGGTCGCCCGAGGGCGGGTCCGCCTCGCCCGAGAGCGGCAGCGGCAGCCCGGACGCGACCGTCGACGCCGGGATGGATGCGCCGGCCGGCAACTCGTGCCCCAGCGCGCAGACGCAGTTCGGCAACATGGCGACCGGCGACTCGAACCCGAACTTCACGGGCGGCGTCGGGGCTCGGACGGCGACGAGCGTTCTCGCGTTCTCGGGGTACGCGGGCCCCGCCGCGGGGGGAGTGGACGGGGGCGCCAACGTGGGCCTCATCTACGTCCAGGCCTTCGATCCGGGGACGGGGACGGCGCAGGGGCCGGCCGCGCCTCTCTTCCAGGTCAAGAACCTCAACACCACCGGGCATGACGCCCCCCTGACCATCTCCCTCTACGCCTCGGCGATCGCGCCGTCGGGGGAGGTCGTCCTCGTTTACGGCGTTCGGTTCTACCTGGGCGGGGCTTACGACGAGACCGACATGTTCGCGGCCTTCCTCTCGCCGTCCGCGGACGGTGGCGCCGGCGGGGAAGGGGGCGCCGCCGGGCTGCAGCTTGCGCGCAACGTGCTGCTCGAGACGGCGCAGTACCAGGGGTATCAACCGCAGGCGATCTGGGCGCCGCCCAGCCAGTCGTTCGTTCTTTCCTGGACGTACTACACGTCCCAGGTCTGGGCCGTCCGCCTCAAGAAGTTCCTGCGCAGTGGTCTCGCGGCCGGGGGCGACACGGACATCGTGCCGACGAACGATCCGGCGGGGTCGGTGTACAGCAACCGCGAGAACGGGAGCGCCGGCGTGTCGGGCAACGCGTTCGGCGTCGCCTACACGTCTGGAAATCCCGCAACCGCGGTTCCTTGGTTCACGCTCCTCGACAGCGTGAGCAACCCCATCGGGCCGACGGTCAACGTCAGCTCGACGTCGGGGAACTGGGTGGCCGTGGGCGGAACCGCCCAGGGCTTCACCTACTTTTACGACGACAACGCCAACTCCACGGTGCAGGAGGCGTTCCTGACGGCCGGCGACGCGGGGGTCGTCGGCGGTCCGATGGACGGCGGCGACGCGGGCTTTCCCGGCTTCCGGTTCACGGGCGCCCCACGCGCCGTCTCGGGCCGCGCGATCGACGACGATCAGGGCAAAGGCGGCGTGGGCCTCGTCCTCCTCAACCCGACCGACGTCGCGTTCGCCTACGTCAACGTCGACGGGATGGGACACCAAGGCCCCATCTCCGTTTTTCCGCACAACTACGTGAGCGGCGACATGGCCTCGATGACCAATCTGGGCGGCAGCTTCGTCGTCTCGCTCTGGGACCAGAACGGGCATTCCACGCGCGTCGCGGCGTCCGGCTGCGTGCCCTGAACGATCACGGGCTTCGAGCGCAACGAAAGCCGATGATGCCAAATCGGGTCGACCGCGGCTCACCGCTGTAAATATCGGGGATCAACTGGATACGAGCCGTACCGTAGTCTCCGCCCCGAAGGCACGGTTGACCTCCGACACCGTAGTAACAATCCGTGCAGCTCATGGGCCCATCGGTACCGTCGAGCGACCACTCGCCGAGATTGCCGGCGAGGTCGAGCTGACCCCACCGTCCCGCCCCCAAGCTCGGCGTGCCTACGGGTGCGATCGATGCGACGTTCGTCGACGCGCAAAAGGCGGCGGGGCCTGAATAGTAACAACCGTAGATGGCGTATTGATTCGAGGTACCGGGGTCGGCCGCACCCCACGGGAACTCGCGTTGCTCGTCCCCGCCCGCCGCCGCATACTCCCCTTCCGCTTGGGTCGGGAGAAAGCCTCCATCCCAGATGCAAAACGCGTAGGCCTCGTACCAGTTCACGCAGTTGACGGGGAGGTTCTCGTTGGCGCCGGCAGAGCTCGTCCACGTCGGCGTGTAGTTGCCGCAGTTGGCGAAGTTTGCTGCGGTCGGGGCGACGTTGGCGTCGTCGGTGGCGACCCAGCCGGGCTCGAGCAACAAGCCAGCGCCACCGTTCAGGTGGGTATGCTTGCCCGAGCCGGCAGGGGGCAACCACCCGGCTCCGCCGTTCCACGCATTCACGAACGAGCGGAAGCGCCCGACGGTGACTTCGTATTTGTCGAGCCGGAAGCCGCTGATGGTCGCGCTCGCACCCTGCGTCGACGCGTCGAGGCGAACAATCGAGTAACCGCCGTCGGTCGTGTTGTCGAAGACGCTCTGGTAGGACTGATAAAACGTTCCGCCGGGCACCGCGAGGGTGGTGCAGCAGCTTTCGCTGCCCCCTCCGCAATTGGTCCGTCCTGGCCCGCTGGTCCCACAGCTTTGGAAGGCGGTCACACCCGGTACCCACGCGTCCGCGGGCGAATCGTCCATGGCGCCCATCGCGGCCGAATCCGCGTCGGCCGTGGCGTCGGACTCCACGTCGACCGGGGCACCGTCCGCCGATGCGCCGTCGCCTGGAAGGGCGTCGGCCCCACCGTCCGCTGCGTCGCCCGCGTCCCCCGTCGCGCTGGTCGTCGCGTCGCGTAGCGCGCAGACGCACGGCCCGAAGGTCCCGTCGGCATGGCAGGTTTGAGCTCCGGCGGTGCCATCGGTGCAGGCGCAGGCGGCCGCCTGGCCGGAAATGCACTTCGGGGCGGCGACCGAACCGTCGTCGGGCGCCGCAGGGCCCGCGGGGCCGTCCGTGCACCCCGCAGCGCACGCCGCGGTCAAAAGGCCGACGAGGAGACGGACGGCATGCAACGAAGAATCCCTGGACAAAGTGCAAGATTTTTCGGTGCTGCGGCAGGGCAGGACGTTCATGTCCTACGGCGCGGGTCCACGCCACGCCGCGAGCGCCGCGCGGATGACCTCGCGCACCGGGACGCCGTGCGCGCGGGCCGCGGCGGCGCACGCGTCGAACTCCGGCTTGACCTGCGGCGGCCCGAAGGGGCCCGTCGCGACCTTCACCGGGATCTCGCCGTAGGGGGTCGCCACGCGGTCCATGGTGCGCGGCCGTTCGAAGCGCGTGACGTCGTGCCGGCGGACCCCCAGGCTCGTCGTCTCGCGCAGCATCGCGACGGCCACCGCGTCGGCACGCTCGACCGGCGCGATGGCGGAGAGCGTGAGGGCGGGCCGTCCCTTCTTCATCGTGATCGGCGTCGCCCACGCGTCGAGCGCGCCCGAGGCGAGGAGCGCCTCGATCCACGCGGCCGCCAGCTCCCCCGTCGCGTCGTCCAGGTTGACCTCGAGCACGGCGTGCGTCGCCTTCGCGCCGCCGGCGCGGCTCGCGGGCCACGGCGTCCCGAGCACCGCGCGGAGCAAGTTGGGCCGATCCGAGAGATCCGCCGTGCCCGCGCCCCAACCCACGCGCTCCGGTGCCATCGACGGCCAGCCCTCCGACCCGAGGGCGTGGGCGCCGACGATGGCCGCGCCGGTGGGCGTCACGAACTCGAACGCCAAGGGCGTCTCGTACGTCGCGAACCCACGCAAGCACTCCACCGTCGCCGGCGGCGGCAGCGGCAGCGTGCCGTGCGCCGCGCGGGCGTATCCCCGTCCCATCGGCAGCGGCGACACGTAGAGGTCCGCCCCGACGTGCTCGAGCGCGGCCGCGCTCCCGACCACGTCGACGATCGCGTCCACCGCGCCGACCTCGTGGAAGTGCACGTCGTCGATCGACGTCTTATGCACCTTCGCCTCGGCCTCCGCCAGCCTCCGGAACGTGCGCTGCGCGCGGTCGCGAACGCCGGACTCGAGGGGCGCCGCGTCGAGCATCGATCGAATCGACGCGTACGTCCGCATCGGCTGTCCCTCGTCCACGTGCACGTCGAACGACGTCGCCACGATTCCGCTCCGCACCCGCTCCCCGAAGTGCAGGTGAAACCGGTCGATCGGGAGCGATGCAACGGCGTGTTGGATCACCGCGGGAGGGACGCCGAGATCGACGAGGGCCGCGATGATCATGTCCCCCGCGAGTCCGCTCGGGGCGTCGAGGAAGAGCACCTTCCCGGCCCCGCCCCCTCGTGCCAGCTCGTTCTCCCGCGCGTGCGCCTGACCAGGCACGTCTCCGCGCGCGTGCACCTGTCCGCGCCCGCCGTGCGGCCCCCCCTCGTGCTCGTCGTGGTCCTCGTGCCCCTCGTGCCCCATGCCGCCTCAGTACTTCTCCCTCGACCTCAATATCCTCGCCGCCGCGTAGGCCGCGCCGAATCCGTTGTCGATGTTGCACACCACGATCCCGGAAGCACAGCTCGAGAGCATCGCCGCGAGCGCCGCCACGCCGCCGAAGCTCACCCCGTACCCGACCGACGTCGGCACGGCGATGACCGGCCCCGCCACCATTCCGCCCACGACGCTCGGCAGGGCCCCCTCCATCCCCGCAACCACGATCGCGAGGCCCGTGCGCTCGAACACGTCGCGCTTGTGCAAGAGCCGATGAATTCCGGCGACGCCCACGTCGTAGACCCGCTCGACCGCGACGCCCAACATCCGCAGCGTCTCGGCGCACTCTTCGGCGACGGGCAGGTCCCCGGTGCCCGCGCTCACCAGCGCGACCGGTCGCGCTCCGAGCTTGGCGATCGGCGACGGCTCGAGCGTCGCGGTACGCGCGATTTCGACGTACTTCATCTCGGGCAGCTCCGCCGTGACCTCCCGCGCCTTGTCGGCGTCGACTCGCGTGACGAGCACGTTCTGGCGCGTGCGCGCGAGCTCGCGGGCGATGCCGACGATCTGCGCCGCGGTCTTGCCGTGTCCGAGCACCACCTCGGGCGCACCCTGCCGCAGGGCACGATGGTGGTCGACCGACGCGTAGCCCAGATCGGCGTAGGGCAGGTCCCGCAGCTCGCCCAGGGCGTCCTCGACGGTCGTGTTTCCCTCGCGCACGGCGTCGAGAAGCAGGCGCAGTCGGGCTGGATCCATGAGGGTTCGCGAGCGTAGCACCCGCTGCGAGACCGTCGACGAGCGCCCTCCCGCGGACGTAGTCTTGCACGCCTCAGGTGCCGATCCCCTTTGCGCCCCTCGTCGGCTTCGCGCTCGGCGCCATCCTCGCCTGGGTGGCCGCGCCGGAGCTCGCGCGCGAGGGTCCGATCGTCGCCTCGCGCTCGTTCGTGATCGTCGCCGCGTTCGCCGGACTCGTGTGGCTTCCGGTGGTCGCTTACTTCGTCGCGTTCCACGGCGACTGGTCGTACTTGTACGTCATCGCTTGGCGCCGCATCCCGAGCGCGATCGATCTCGGGCTCGTGCTCTTGGCGGCCGCGACCGTCGTCGGGGGCTTCGTCGGCGCGGTCAAGCCGGTCCGCAAGCGCCGCTTCGGCCCCGTCGCGGCGCTCGTGGGAACACCGAGCGCGCTCGCCGTCGTCGGGATCGTGGTCGCCGCCCGCCGACTGGCGGTGAGCGGCACGTTCGCGCAGTTCCACGGGGACTTCGGCACCGAGCCGATCGGCGCGAGCGCGCTCGGCAAGGGCGTCCTCGTCATGGGCATCGTCTTGTCGGTGGGCCTGGCCTGGACGGCAGCGTCGCTCGCCCGCCTCTCCCGACTCGAATGACGACATTGCGCTGTCGCGTGCGGGCGCCCGACCCTGATAGCATTCGGGGCATGTGGGTCCGAGGCGCGGCGATTCGTCCCGTGCCGCGATACGCGGTCATCGACGCGGCGGTCCTCGAGAGCATCGAGCGCGAGCTCGCCGACGAGTCGTCGGGGGCGCGCGAGGAGCTCGATGGCGCGTTCGCTCGCTTCGAGTCGACGCAGCCGCACCTGGCCGACGCCTTGTCGCAGGTCCTCTCCAAGCCGCTCGACGACACCGCGCTGGCCCTCGGATACTTCCTCTCCATCTCCATCTGGCTCGCGTTCGAGCGGACGTTCGGCGTCGCGCGTTTGCGTGAGGTGTCCCTCGACGCGCTCAAGGCCACCGAAGAGGCCATCCGCCTCGAGGAGGAGCTGCGAGCATCCCACGGCGACGAGCCGTTCGATCTCGACGACGTCGTCTCGATCGAGCAGCCGAGCGTCCTCTCTTTCGTGCACGATCACGTCGACGCGGCGATCGAGCCGGTGCCGGCGGAGGGGGAGGAGCCCGGCGGAGGGCGCGAGGTCGACGTCGACGACGTCCACGCCGTCTACCGGGTCATCGTCCTCTTGACGCTGTGCCTGTCGCACGCGGTGCTCCCGGTCGACGGCGCGACGCGCGGGAGCCGCGAGCTCATCGCCTAGAAGGCCTGCGTCTTTCGGTCGATCCCTTCGCGATCCCGCCGTCAGGGGTCGTCACCGTACGTGAGTACGGCTCCTCGCCCCGCCAGCGGCCTCGCTCGGTCTCGGCCGAAATACGCCGACCTTCTGATACTTCGGGTCTTGACGTCCTTTCGGTCGACACGGCGGGGGGGGTCGGCACTGCCCTAATTTGACGGCTGGTCCGCGGCCCTCTGGCCCGTCTCTCGCCATATGCTGGCCCAGGACCGCGACGAACCGGCGCTTCGTGCCCGTGGTCGCGTGCGACCATGCATAGGCGCGCTGGGCCTTGGGGTGCCCCACGAGGTCGAAGACCTGCACCTCGCCATCCCAGACGGTGCGGCCCTCGTGCGTCTCGTGGACGGGCACGGACTCGACCCAGCGGGCCTCGCAGCCGTGGAGGTGACGGATGGCTTCGACGAGCGCGGGGAGTCCGGCGGCATCCACGTGACCGAACGTAACCCCTCGGCGCCGTTGGCTAGTCCGACCCATTGCCGCCGTCGGTCGCGACGCGGGCGTCCGTCATTCGGTCGTCGACTACGTCAGGCGCGGCATCGTGAGGCGCGTCGCTTGCCGCCTCGGACCGAGCGTCGGCCGCAGCAACCCCCGCGTCATCCGCTGGGCACGTGCCATCGCAGAGTGCGCAGCACCAGATACTCACCTGCTGGTAGCCATCCGGGCAGGTTCCCGCATCGGAGAGCATCAGGCCAACGTCCCAACAGACGCCGGCATCCGCGAATGCGTTGCTTGCCCCGCCCCCGACCGTAACTAGCTGCGTGGGCGGTGGCTGCGGCTGCGCCGGCGTTCCTGGAATATCGGTGCCGCACATGCAGCAACTTTCGATGTCCTGTCCGCACCCTTCAGAACCAGTCAACGAAACACACGGGGCTGGGCAACCCGGATCGCTAGTCGGCGCTACGGGCGCCGGCGGCGTCGCGCTCGAGGTGCAGGCCGCTAACGCTGTCGTCAGAGCGGTCGCGAACCTTCGGCGAAGAAGTCCGTGCGGTACACGCGAAGCCTGTCACATCCCGTGCCAGCGCGCCGGGGCCCGGCCGTCAAATTAGGACAGTGCCGGGGAGTCGACGTCGCGGAACGTCCTTCTGGTCGACGCGGGTCAGGCGTTCGGGGTGGTGGAACCCCCTTCACGGCCCGCGCGGTTCTCGTTCGCGTCGTGGATCAGGGGGTGGAAGGGGGCGAGGAAGATGCCGGCCCGGAAACGAGAGGAACGCATCGCGCCACTTTGACACGGTTTGCTGCGGCACCGCTCCGCAAGGGTCCGACCTGACGTGCGACGGAAACGCGAGCGGAACCAATTGCGTCTTCGTCGATACCCGACCCGAGTTCGTCGGACACAACATGCCGGGAGCGAGCTACTGGTTCCAAGATGGCATTCACCCGACCCAGGACGGCGCGAACGCCATCGCAAACAAGGTCTGGGCCCAAATGCAGAAGTACTGCATCGCGCAATAGAGGCTGTAAGATGGCCGTTCGTGATTGGCCGCATCGCGCTCCTCGTCGCACCCTCCGACCCTCTTGCGGATAGCGCGGCCGCACGGCGCGAGGCCCTCGGCTGGCTGCGCGGCCAGCTCGCACGCCGTGGGTTCCAGGTGGCGATCGTGGGTGGTGGGGCCGACGCGCGCGGGGACCTCGACCAGGCCCTGGCAAAGGTCTCTCCGGGGGACGCCGTCGTCGTGCACGTCAGTGGTCGACTGGCCGCCTCCGACTCGATCGCGTCGGGTCGGGGCGACCACCTGCGCCTGGGGGACCTCGGCGATCTCCTCGCCGCGCGCGAGCCTGGGTACGTCTCGGTCGTCCTCGACTTGCTGAGCGACGACGGGTCCGGTGAGCCCGGCGAAGACGACCCCGACCTGCCCTCCAAGGTCGCGGCCTCGATCTTCGCCTCGGAGCGGGGCTATCCGGTGCTGGTCTCGCTCCGCGCGGCCGTCGACTCGGCGGGGCGCATGGGCTTCACGCGGCACGCGCTGCCCGAGGCTTACGACGGCGGTCCGCCGTCGGGGGAGGCCTTGCTCGCCGAGATGTACGAGCGCGCGATGGCGGCCGAGCCCAACGGGGTCACACCGGCCCGCTTGGCGTTCTTGCGGGGTACGGCCGATCCGACGATCGACGGGCTCGTCGCGTGGGCGACGAAGGCGGGGCACTGGGCGCGCGTCGTCGAGCTGCGCGTCGACCGGGCGGACCAGCTCGCGGGCGTCGGTCAACGCGTCCAGGAGCTGTGCGGCATCGCGCGCATCTTGCAGTTCGAGCTCGGCGACGCCGACGCGGCGATCGACGTGCTCCTGCGAGCGCGGACGCTCGACCCCGCCCGCGCCACCGTGCTCGAGGCGCTCAAGCATGCGTACGAGGCAGCCGGTCGGGCGCCCCCGATCGAGCCCGCCGACGTCGCCAAGGCGTTCGCGGCTCACCAGCGCGCTCGACAGACGGACGCGGCGCTGCTCGACGCGATGGTGCTCGTGGAGCTCTCCGCCGCGCAGCCCGAGCACCGCAAGCTTGTCGAAGAGTCACGCGCGGTCGGCCCCGTGCCGATCCTCAAGGCGCTCGACGCCTCGGGCTGGGAGATGCTCTACGGACCGGGTTTCGACCCGGCGCTGTCCGCGCTGTTCGCCAGCGTCCACGACGCCGCGGTGTCCGCTCGCGTCGATGCCATGCCCTCGGGCAAGCGGCCCCCGGCGCTCGATTCCGCCGTCCGGCTCGACGACGAGAGCACCGTGTCCGCCGTCCGGACTCTGCACTGGGCGGCGCGGGTGCTGGGCGTCGCGTGTCCGGATCTCTACGCGGCCGCGGCCGACGCGGCCTTGGACGTGCTCACCCAGGTGCCCGGCAAGAGGGACTCGATCATCCTCGGCGCAGGCGCCCTCTCCGGGACGTCCTCCAAGCAGCTTGCGTTCCTGGCCGGGCGATGCCTCACGTGGCATCGGCGCGAGTACCACTGTCTGCTTTACTACCCGTCGCGCGAGGATCTCTACGCGCTCGTCACGGCGGCGCTCGCCGTCGCCGGCTCCTCGGACCTCGCCGACGCGCCGGTCGGTTCCGCCGCCGCCGACCTGCGCCGCGAGATCGCGCGGCGCATCGGTGCGCAGGAACGTGCCGTCCTCGGGGAAGCGGCCGCACGCCTCGCCGCGCCTCCGGATCCGTCGGCCCTCGACCCGTGGATCCGCAGCGCGGAGCTCACGGCGGCGCGGGCCGGCCTCTTCCTGTGCGGCGATCTGGCGACCGCGGTGGCGGCGCTCCCCCTTCAGCCCGCGGCTCCCGGCCGCCCTTCGATCGAGCGCGTCAAGGGCGACCTCCTCGCGTTCTGCGCGTCGCCGTCGCACGTCGCCCTTCGGGCGCACTTCCTGTCGGCGACCCGCTGACGCGAAACGCTACGTGCCGAACGGCTTGGTCGCGGCCGTCGTGAACGACCACTCCTTGTCCAGGGTGCCCCCCTTGAACGTGCCGACGATCTTCACGTGGTACTTGGTGCTCACCGCGAAGGGCGCGCCGTAGAGAATCCCGTTGTCGAGGAAGTAACCCTTGAGGCCGGCCATGATCTGAGACGAGTTCATGTCGAGCCAGAGGTGGTCGATGGGCGTGCTGTCTCCGTCCTTCGTCAGCACGTGCTGCGTCACGCTGATCCCCTGCGCGTAGATGATGATGGGATACGAGCTCGGGAAGCCTCCCGTCGGCGCGGGGGGCGCCGGTCCCTCGAGCCCGTTCCAGGCCGGCGGCACGTTCGTCTGGCCGTCGTATGGATACGTCGCGATGGTCGTCGCCGCGATCGTGCTCGTCCCGCGGCCGATGTCGATCACGTCGCAGCCCGTCGCCCCGCCATATCCCATGTCCGTCGTCCACGGATCGAGCAGCGGGATGCGGTGAAAGACGGTGTCGATCCAGTTGGGCAGGGCCGCCATCGGGTTGTTCCCGAACGTCGTCTCTACCTCGGTATAAGCAAGCTGCTGCGGATATCCCGCGGCGACTTCGCGCGATTGCACGTCGGCGCCCGTATATCCCATGCAGCTTGTCACCTCGCCGTGCGGGTCGGACGTGCAAGTCGAGTTGCCGGCGTTGGCCGCCAGGTAGTTGCAGTGAGCCTGTGCCGATTTGTCCAGCGCGCTCACCAGGTTCATGCACCCCGAGCCCATGGCCAGGCGCGTCTGGTTGAGCAGTTGCCACGCTTGCACCGCGATGGCCGGCGCTCCGCTCGGTGCGGCGCCGCACGAGCTCGTCGAGGGCGGTTTCGTGCCCGAATCGCTTGCCCCGCCGTCGCTCGAGGAGCCTCCATCCCCGGACGTCGCGCCGGTGTGCGAGGAACCCGTCGACGAGCTGCCTGCGCTGCCGCCCGTCGAACTGCCGGTCGAACTCCCGGCGCTCGCTCCGCTCGTGCCGGCGTCGGCCATCCCGGATCGGGCGCCTGCCGACCCGCTCGACCCGGTCGCGCCGGTGGAGCCGGAAGCCGAGCCGCCGCCGCTCCCCGAAGACGTGAACGCGGGCGGCGCGGATCCGCCGCTGCTCGAGCAGCCGAGAGCCCCGGCCGCGACCAACGCGAAGAGTGCTGTCCGGTCCATCATGCCGTGTTCCTTGTTGTGGTGTGTCCTCCGAACTCTCGCTTCGTTCGAGCGTGCGGAGGACTCCGTTCCGCTTTGGGTTGCGTTCGAAGAAACCGACCCGCTGGCTGCTGGGATTGTCCGTGTGCCGTGGACCTCGATCAAGCGTCTCGACCGCAATGAGTTGGCCATTCCAACCGAATTGCAACTGTCTCTCTCGGGGGCGCCGTGCGAGCATCGACGTTCGTTCTTTCGAGGCCTCCGCGACGGCGCGGCGGCCACGGCAGGCCCGACATGAACCGCGCATCGAGACGCGCTACAAGGGCCTCATGCAAACCGAAGCCGTCGTCCTCCGGACCCACGGCGGGCCCGAGGTGCTCACGCGCGAGACGATCGACCTGCCCGATCCGGGCCCGCGCGAGGTGCGCGTGCGCGTCCGCGCCGTCGCCATAAACCACCTCGATCTCTGGGTCCGTCGCGGCTTGCCGCACCTCAGGCTCGAGTACCCCCATCGCCTCGGGGCCGACGTGGTGGGCGAGGTCGACGCTCTCGGCCCAGGCGCCCGCGCCGGCAAGGTGGGCGAAAAGGTCGTCGTCAGCCCGGCCGTCTCCTGCGGGGTCTGCGAAGCGTGCCTCTCCGGACACGACAACCTGTGCCGCCGCTATGGCATCCTCGGCGAGCACACGCACGGCGGATACGCGCGTCACCTCGTCATTCCGGACGCGAACGTACTTCCGTACCCGGGCGATCTGCCCTTCACGCAGGTCGCGGCGGTGCCCCTCGTCTTTCTCACCGCGTGGCAGATGCTCGTCGACAAGGCGCGCGTGCGGCCCGGACAGACCGTTCTGGTGCAGGCGGCGGGCAGTGGGGTCGGGAGCGCCGCAGTCCAGATCGCGAAGCTCTTCGGCGCCCACGTCATCGCGACGGCGGGGAGCGACGCGAAGGTCGAGCGCGCGCGCGCCCTCGGGGCGGACGACGGGATCAACTACGCGAAGCAGGACTTCGTCGCCGAGGTGAAGCGAATCACGGCGAAGCGGGGGGCCGACGTCGTGTTCGAGCACGTCGGCGGCGAGACGATGGCCAAGAGCGTCCTCGCCGCGGCGACGGGCGGTCGTATCGTCACCTGCGGAGCCACGGGGGGATTCGAGCCCAAGATCGACCTTCGCCACGTCTTCTTTCGCCAGATCGAGATCCTGGGCTCGACGATGGGATCGAAGGGCTCTCTCTTCGGGATCCTGGACCACGTGCGGGCGGGGCGCCTCAAGCCCGTCGTCGGCCGCGTGCTTCCGCTGTGGGACGCGCAAGAGGCGCATCGCATCCTCGAGGCGCGCGACGTCTTCGGCAAGGTCGTACTCGAAGTGGACTGACCCGTTCCGCATGCTCGAGCGAAGCGAGAGTTCGGAACGATGCACCAAACGCGTTCCGCATGCTCGAGCGAAGCGAGAGTTCGGAACGATGCACCAAACCACGCCGGGCGGCGGAGGGCGTGGTAGCACCTAGCGAGTGAAGGGCTTCGCACGAGCCGCGCGCGGTACCGCTGTCGTCGCGTGCGGGGCGATCGGGCTCGCCGGGGTGTTCGCGGGCGCGGTGCGCGTCCTTCCGTGGCTGCTCGATCCCGCCGTTCCATGGCGGGTCGCCGCCCCGTTCGCCCGCGGTCTCGGCGCGGTCGCGCTCGAGGCGGCGCTCGTCGTCGGCTGGCCGGTCGGCTGGGCGCTGGCGGTTCTGCGCCTCGTCGAGAGCGGCGAGGCGCGCGTCCTCCAGGCGCTCGGCGAGCGCCCCGGGCGGACCTTGTACCGGCTTGGGCCCCAGGGGGCGGCGATGGCGCTCGCGCTCGCCGGGGTCTCGCTCGTGTACGGCGCCGACGCCAGCGCGCCAGGGCGCGTGGCGACGGACCTGCTCGTCCGCGCGCGGAAGTCATGTGCGGCGGCCCGCGAGCCCAAGACCTACGTCGTTCCCTTCACGGAGATGACATGGCTGTGCGCCCCGGGCCGGGAGCCGCGTCTGGTCGGCTCGGCGCCTGGGGCGCTCGCGTCGACGCTGCTCACCGCCGGGTCGGCCCGCATCGCGGGCGACTTCCGCGAGGTCGATCTGGACGACGCGCGCGTGCTGTTGCCCGGCCCCCCTCCGGCCGAGGTGCACGTCGGCTCCTTGGTGCTTCGTGGGATGGCGCCGTGGGCGCACGCTTCGACGCTGGGAGCACCGCTGCGCTCGCTCGTGCTTGTGCTGGCTGCGTGGCTCTCCGCCCACCTGGGCGCGCTTTCGGTGCTGCGCCGGGCGGCCCGCACGCCGCTCGGCGTCCTGCTGATCGGCGCGGCGGGCCCCCTCGCGTCGCTCGGGCTCATGCGCGTCCTCGAGCGTCTGGACAGCGGCAGAGCCTCGTTCCTCTTGGTGCCCCTTGTCGGCGCCGCGTGCACATCGGGTGTCGCGGTCGCGCTCTCTCGCTTGCGAGTAACGGGCGCCGCTGCTAGCACTTGGGTGAAGATCGGCTAGTCCGCGCGCTCGAGCGAAGCGAGGAAGCGTACTAGGGCCACCTACTAGTTGGCGACTCCGCGAAGGGTGAAGGTTCCATGGGCAATATCGGCGTCACCGAGGTCCTCCTCATCGCCCTCGTCGCGCTCCTCCTCTTCGGCGCAGGCCGCATCGCGGACATCGGCAAGGGCCTCGGCCAGGGCATCAAGAATTTCAAGCAGGGCCTGAAGGAAGCCGAAGAGATCGACGCCGCGAAGAAGACCGAGAAGGACGTCGCGCCCGCGCAGAACAACGGCGACACGGGCGCGAAGGCGTAGAGCTGTTGAGCGCGCCTCGACGACGGCGCACCCATCAACCCGCGGGATCGTCGGCCGGTTGAACGAGGAAGATGGCGTGCGCGCGCGCGATGGGCCGGGCGCGGTCCTCTTGCCACGCCTCGACGCCTACGTTGACGACGCGCCGGCCCCCTTTCGTGATGACGCCGCACGCGAACGTGTCGACCGGCCTCCCGGAGCGGAGGAAATCGATCGTGATGGTGACGATCTTCGGCAAGACCACCGTCTCCGATTCCCACAAGGCGGCCATGATCGCGGTGGATTCGAGCAACGCTCCGATCGCGCCCCCGTGAAGGGCGGGCAAGCTGGCGTTGCCGATCAGCGGATCGGAGTACGCCATCTTTCCGATGAGCTCTCCCGACGCGGCGGTCACGGAGATGCCCAGCAGGCGCAGATAGGGAATCGCTTCGACGAGGGCGGCCACGTCCCCCCCCTCCTTGGCGGCGCGGATCGCGTCGGCGACCGGGATCACGGCGTCTTTCCCGCGGACCAGTGCGGTCGGCCCCGAAAGAGAATGAAGGTCCCGTTCGCGACGGCCACGACGTCCTTCGCCTCGGGCCTCTCCTCGTGAAAGGCCTCGCAGCGCACGAACGCGACGTGATGGGTCACCCGAAAGCACTCTGCGCGGGCGCGGACCTCTTTGCCTGGCGTCGCGGGTCGCAGGTAGTCGATGCGCAGGTCCAGCGTGGCGATGGGCATCGGCGCGCCGAGCTTGACGAAGACCGCGAGGCCGCACGACGCGTCGAGCAGCGCCGTGATCGCGCCGCCGTGGATGACGCCCGTCGCCGGATTGCCGACGAGACGCTCGGCGTAGGGGAGGGCCATCGTGATCCGCTCCGCCTCGAGGGACACGAAGCGCAGCCCGATCGCCTGGTTGTGCGGGACCATCTGCGTGATCGCCTCGAGGAGGCCCGCGGGGGTGTTGAGCTTCTCGGACGGGGACGTCATGAGGCGAGGGGCAGGGGAATGTAGCAGGCTCTTGACGAGCCCGGGCATGCACCCTAGGTGGGCGTGCTAGTCCGAACTCTCGCTTCGCTCGAGCGATAGGCCCGCTCACGTGCGCGCAGCTCACTCGTTCACCCTGAGCGTCGAAGTGGCCCGCGCCATCGTGGGCGAGGCGACCAATCGCGGGCTACGAACCGACGACGTGCTCGCGGGCTGCGGTCTCACCGCGGCGCTCCTCGCCGACGTGGACGCGCGCGTGCCGGCCCAGGTGCTCCTCCGCTTGTGGGAGGACGTCCCGCGGATGCTCGGTGACGATTGCTTCGGCCTGCACCTCGGCGAGCGCGCGACGGGCGTTCTCTCCTTCGCGGGAAGAATCTTCGCCGCGAGCGCGACGATGGGAGACGGATGCCGGCGCCTCCTGTCTCTGCAACGGCTCTTCAACGACGTGCACCGCGTCGAGCCCGTCGAGGGGCGCGGAACGTTCGGTCTGCGCGTGCGCACGCGACATTCTCCGCTCCCGGTGCCCGCGCACGCGATCGACTTCGCCTTCGCGTGGCTGGTCGCCTCGGCGCGACGCGCGACCGGCAGGCCGCTGTCGCCCGTGACCGTACGCTTCGAGCACGGGCGTCGCGGCGACGTCGCCGAGTATCGGCGCGTTCTCGGGCCCGTCGAGTTCGACGCCGCCTGCAACGAGATGACGTTCGCCGCGTCGGTGCTCGACTGGCCGTTCGCCGCGCACGATCCCGCGCTCCTCGAGATCCTCGAGAGCCACGCGCGCCTGCTCTTCGCCCGCCTTCCCGAGGCGCCCACGTTCCGCGCCCGCGTCCGCGACGCGATCGTCCCCCTTCTGCCCGGTGGCGCCACGATCGACCGTGTGGCTCGCGCGATGCACGTCGGCAGGCGATCGGCGCAACGATACCTGCAGGCCGAAGGGACGACCTTCGCCGCGGTCCTCGACGAGGTGCGACACCGACGGGCGGAGGCCGCGCTTGCCGAGCAAGGCGTGTCGATCGGCGCGCTCGCGAGCGCGCTCGGGTTCGCCGATCAGAGCGCGTTTCACAAGGCCTTCGTGCGCTGGACCGGCACTACGCCCGGTGCGTTCCGGCGCGCGGCCCGCGCCGCTTGCTCCAGACCGTTGCTCACGCCCCCGACGACGCCCGCCAAAACGAGGAGCAAGACGGGGGTAAATAGGACGTTGAGCGGCGGCATCACGGCGGTCGCGATGCACGCCAGGAGGAGCGGCGGATGAAGCAGGGCCGCCACGCCCCACCAGAAGATGCGGGTGTCCGTCAGAGTTCTCATGCCCACGACGTGGGGCTCGCGACCGAGCCGGTCTTGCGCGCGCGCGCCCGAGCTTTTGTCGTCGCGTGCCAGGGCTGCGGTCGAGCCCTGACGGTGAGATCCTGCGCGCGCACACCTCGCGGGCGTGACCGCCATCGCTCCCTGATTTCAGGGTAGTCTCTTGCGGATCTCGTGACCCGCCGCGAAACGCTCTGGAGACGCGCCCTCACGGCGGCGTCCACGTTTCGTCCGAACTCCCGCTTCGCTCGAGCGTGCGCACGCCGCGCGGGGGTGCCGCTCGCGGCGCTCGTCGCGGGGGCGATCTGGGCCGGCTGGTGGTGGTATGAGGAGCGCGCCGCCGAGGAGGAGCTCGTGACGCTCGCTCCCGAGATCGCGCTCGGCGCGGGCGTCGAGGACGTGCTTCGCGCGTTCCTCCGGTCGCCGCACGAGTACATCGACTTCTTCGACGATGCGCGCGAGGTTCGCGGCGAGCTCCTCGTCGTCACCCCCTCCCAGCTCGGCGCCTACAACTCGGTTCTCCACGTGTCGCTCGACGCCTCTCGCCACGTCGATTGCGTCGCGTTCCGGACGGAGCGATCGGCCTGGGAACGGCCGCCGAAGAGCCCCGCGGACCGCGGATGCGCGCGCTCGGACACGAGGTTTTACCGGATGGCAACGGTTCGTGAACATTCGGTCTCCTTCTGATCGAAGATCACGAACCGTGATTTGGGCGGGTGTTTCGCGCGCTCTTGCCTGCGGTCGAGCATGCGGACGCGCGGTCGGATCCAGCCGATTCGGTGCTATCGTCTCGATTGCGTGAGCGACGGCCTCGAGAGCTTGCCCCCCGGCGCGGTGCCGGTCGCCCAAGGGGAGGTTCTTGCCGGAAAGTACCGCGTCGATCGCGTCCTCGGGGTCGGCGGGATGGGCGTGGTCGTCGCCGCGACGCACCTGCAGCTCGACCAGCGGGTGGCCCTCAAGTTCATGCTGCCCGAGGCGCTGCGCCACCCGTCGCTGATCGAGCGTTTCGCGCGCGAAGCGCGAGCCGCCGTCCGCCTCAAGAGCGACCACGTCGCCCGCGTGCTGGACGTGGGCACCCTCGAGTCCGGCTCGCCCTTCATGGTGATGGAGTTCCTCGAGGGGGGGGATCTCGCGGCGCTCGTCCAGACGCACGGGCCCATGCCGATCGAAGTCGCCGTCGATTGCGTCCTCCAAGCATGCGACGCCGTCGCCGAAGCGCACGCGCTCGGAATCGTGCACCGCGACCTCAAGCCGCGGAACCTGTTCATGACCCGGCGCAACGACGGCCGCGCCCTCGTGAAGGTCCTCGACTTCGGGATCGCCAAGCACGCCGGCGGAGCGGACCTGTCGCTTACGAGGACGACGGAGATCATCGGGTCTCCCAACTACATGTCCCCCGAGCAGCTCAAGAGCGCCCGCACGGTGGACGAGCGCACCGACATCTGGGCGCTGGGCGTGATCCTCTACGAGCTCTTGACGGGCGAGGTGCCGTTCGTGGCCGAGTCGGTGACGCAGCTGACGGCGATGGTGTTCACCGAGCCGCCTCGGCCGATCGAGTCGCTGCGTGCGGACGTGCCGCGGGAGCTCAAGGCCGTCATCGAGCGGTGCCTCGAGAAGGACCCCGCGCAACGCACGCCCTCGGTCGCACACCTCGCCCTGGCCCTCCAGCCCTTCGCGCCTGCCGACACGCGCGAGCTCGCGGTGCGCATCGGGCGGATCGCGTCCTCCTCCGGCAAGGGGGTGACGTCGGCGTCGGCGTCCGGTGGGGCGACGCTCACCGCCTCGGGCACGAGCGCCAACTGGTCGGATTCGGACGCGCGGCCCGGCGTGGGCCGCGGACGAAAGGTCGGCGTGGCCATCGGCATCGTGGCGTTCGCCTGCGTCGTGGCGATCGTCGCGGCTCTGGTGGCGCTGCGTCCTGCGCGAACGCCGACGGCGACCATCGCGGTGACCTCTGGCGTCCCGCCGACGGCGTTGCCCGTGGCGACGCTCGCGCCAACGACCGCGATCCCGGCGGCGACGCCGACGGCGACCTCGACCGCACCGGCGACCGCGACAGCGGCCGCGGGTGGGACACAGAGGCGTCCTGGCCATGACAAGCCCCCTCTCGCGCCGAGCGCCACAGGCTCGTCCTCCGACGAGCCGCCGCGCTACCGGACGAGCTGGTAGTGTGGTCGGCGCGATGCTCCTCGCCCCCCGGTTCCATGCTTTGGCCGTCGCGGTTGCCGCCGTGACCTGGGTTCACCCCTCGTTCGCTCAGGACACCGAGGCGACCGCCACCGCGCTCTTCGACGAAGGGCGCAAGCTCATGACACAGCACCGGTACGCCGACGCTTGTCCCAAGCTCGCGCAGAGCCAGCGCCTGGCGCCGAGCGGGGGAACGCTGATCAACCTCGCCGAGTGCTACGAGCACACCGGGCAGACGGCCAGCGCGTGGGCCGCATGGAAGGACGCCGCGGCCCGGGCCAACGCGGCGGGCAAGTCGGCCGCCGAGAAGAACGCGCTCGCTCGCGCGGCGGCCCTCGAAGGCTCGCTCGCGAAGCTCACGATCGCCGTCTCGCCCGGGAGCGACGTGCCGGGGCTCGAGGTGAAGCGCGACGGGGTGCCGGTGGGCCGGGCGGAGTTCGGCAACGCGATGCCGGTCGATCCGGGCAGCCACCTCGTCGAGGCGTCGGCGCCCAAGAAGAAGGCATTTTCCAGCTCGGTGACGGTCGCCCCCAAGCAGGCCGACGCGCAGGTGACGGTCGCGCTCGCCGACGACGCGGAGGCCCTCGCCGCGGCGCCGGCCCCCGCTCCTGCGCCTTCGCTGGCGACGCCCGCGGCGACGACGACGCCTTCCGCCCCCGTGGACCAGGGAACGCCGGGCGCCACGCAGCGGGTCGTCGGGCTCGTCGTCGGCGGCGTGGGCGTCGCCGGGTTGGTTGTCGGCTCGGTGTTCGGGCTCGAGGCTCAGTCGAAGAACAGCGACGCGCTCAAGCCGCAGAACTGCCGGACGTCGACCCTGTGTTCGCCGAACGGGCTCTCGCTCACCGACGACGCCAAGAACGCCGCGACGATCTCGACGGTAGCCTTCGTCGCGGGCGGCGTCGCCGTGGCGGCGGGCGCGGTGATCTGGCTCACGGCGCCGCGTGCAGCGGCGTCCACAGGGCTGCGGGCCGTTCCCGTCGTGGGCCTCGGGTACGGCGGCGTCGCGGTCGGGGGCGGGTTCTAGCGCGCTCGCAAGAGCGCAAGACGGGCGCGTTTCTTCGTAATACGCGCGCCGTTACTTCGCCGTGCGCCAGAGCGTTCCGGTGCTCGGGGCCGACATGTCGCCGGAGTCGGTCGGGTCCCCCTGATCGAGCCAGAGCAGGTAGCTACCGCTCACGGTCACGGCGACCGGGAGCTTGAGCGACGCGTGCAGGACGCGCGCGCCTCCCCCGTCGGTCGCCATCCGGCCGACCGTCCCGTCCCCATAGTTGCCGCTGCCCGCGTTCGCCCAGTAGAGGAGCGCCGTCGCCTTGTCGTAGACGAGGTCGTCGGGATACGGAATCGTCGTCGAGATCGCGACTCCCGCGTCCATCGACCCCTTGGGCGCGCTCATGACGACGCCCTGGCCGCCGTAGTAGACGTTCGTGGGATCGGTCGCGATCCCGTAGAACCCGCCGAAGGTGGTCGTCCCGATGAGGGACGGGACCCCGCCCGACGTGAGGACGCTCAGCGCGTCCGCGCTCCGATCCGTGAGGTAGAGGAACGTCCCGTCGACGACCACTTGCTCCGGCTCGACCGTCGCGCCCCCGTCCCCGTCGTAAAGAAGGACGTCGGTGCCGCCCATCTTGACCACCTTGTGGACGGTGTTGTCGTCGAAGTCGACCCAGTACACGAACGTCATGTCGACGGCGATGCCGTACGGGATGCCGGCCGGCGCGAGCCGCCGCGGCGTCGTGCAGTTGACGATCGGGCACGACCAGATCCCGCCCATCACGCCGCTGTACGACGCGGTTGCGTAGTAGATGTTGTTCGCGTCGACGGCGACGCCGCGCGGGTTCGTCACCCCTTGCGCATAGACGACCGGCCCGCTCGCGGGACAGCCGGCCAAGGGGCATGCCTTCACGGCACCGTTGCCGGAGCCGAGGACGTCGCCGTACTCGGTCCAGTAGACGTTCGCCCCATCGCTCGTCATCAAGAACGGGTTGTTGAGGTGCGTCGCCAGCGGGCACGGATCGGCGCACGTCGGCGCGTCGGCCGTCACGACGTCGGTTCCCCCGCCGTCGCCGGGGTTCGCCGGCGCGTCCGAGCTCGTCGCGTCGGGTACGCCGCCCTCCGATCCTCCCGCGTCCGATCCGGTCGTCGCGTCGGGGGCCGAGGCCTCGCTCGTTCCGGAGGAGCCGCTGCCGGTGGTCGCGCCGCTCGAGGTCCCGGAGCTCCCCGAGCTGCTTCCCGAGCTCCCGTCGCCGGTCGTGCCCCCCGAGCTCGCATCCTGGAGCGTCGGGTCCGGCGAGCGATCGTCGATGCCGAGGATCCCGGCGCAGGCTGCCGCGCCGAGGGCGGTCGCGGCGAACGACGCTGCCAGCAGGGCGGCCCGGCGCCAGGGAATCGTACGCTCGTTCGAGGAGGGAGGAGTTCGGCCCGGTCGGTCGCGTGTCATCGCCGTTTTGCACTGTAGAGCCTTTTCAGCCTCGGCGTAACAGCCGAGCTGGCAACGGCTCTTGAACGAAGCGGCGGGGGCGGCCGCTCACCTCCGTCCGCGTGACACGCGCACGTCAGAGCGCCCCGTTCCCGAAGACCACCGAGATGTGATTCGATGCGCCGCCGTTGCAGGCCTGAGCCGTCGTGTCGGTGAGATAGCGCAGCAGGGTCGGCTGGCTCGACCCGTTGTTCCACACGGTGAACGAGTCGTAGTCGCCCCAGTCGTCCTCGTAGGGGCACGGCGTCTCGGTGATCCCTTGCAGCGGATAGGTCGTCAGCGTGCCGTCCATCCGGCTCACCTTGGCCATCACCATCTGGACCTGTCCGCCGCCGATGTCGGTCCAGTACGAGAGCCACGGGCGATAGCCGATGTCGTTCTGACGGCCCTGGACGTTGACGGCGGCCACGCTGGGCATGAACGCGTTGGCGCCGGATGGGGTCAGCGAACCGACGGGCGAGTCGCACTCGATGACGTTCACTCCGTAGAACACGCAGCGAACGCCCTGGAGACGCTTGGTGCCGTACGCCGATACCTTCGTCTCGTAGAACATCCACATGAAGTCCTCACCGCCCTTGAACTCCTGGTAGAAGTCGCCCGCGAATTGCTCTCCCCGCACGGCGGTGCCGCCGCGGATGGGGGTGTCCTCCTCCCATTTGAAAGGCGCCCCGGGGGCGGACGTCACGCTATTCACCGTCCAGGTGCCCCCCGTCTCGTCGTACCTGGCGACCCAGAAGTATCCGTTCGTGTCCGGCGCCACCACGGTCGGGATGCTGTCGAATCCCCCGGTCTGCATGAACTTGGCGTGTCCGAGGAAGAGCGTCGAACCAAACGGATATCCGAGGAAGACGCCGTTCTTGTACACGACGATTTTTCCGAAGTTGTCGGTGTAAGGATTGGCCTGTTGATAGTGGGCGGAGTAGACGTTGCCCGTCGCCGTGGACCAGAACAGGCTCCCGCCGTCGAGCCCGCCGACCTGGGCCGGGTAGCAAGTCGTGTACTGAGAAAGGATCGACGCGGCGCTGCCGTCGGCGGGGATGGCGACGGCCGTGAGGCACGCCTCGTCTGGGGCCGCCAGAACGGACAGGCATTGGTTGGTTCCCCACGCGGCATTGGAAGTGGCCAGCGACAAAGTCCAGAGGACCCAGTACCCGGGAACCGTCGCCACGGCCACGGCCGGGTCGCCGTTGAGCATGGCGATTCCCGACGGCGTCGGGATCCGAAGCCCGCGAAAGGCCCCGTTCGTATCGTACGACATCGCAGAATACGAGTACCCCTTGCAGAGGTCATTGGTATTGTTGTCGACGTGCGCGTCGTCGAGCGCGTTGAATACGGCCGCCACGCCGTACGTCGTCCCCGGCGGATAGTCGAGCGTCACCGAGGCCACCTCTTTCTCGAGCGGAGATCCGGACACGATCCCCTGCGAGACGTTGACGGCGCCCGAGAGCAGGGCGCTCGACTGGGTGGCCGTCGGCTCGGTGATTTTCATCGGAATCGGCCGTTGCCGCCCCTGGCTCCCGGACGGATCGCCGCTGCTGCAGGCGCTCGACACGCTCGACAGGAGAAGAAGGAGGGCGCTGGTGAGGTGGGCTCGACGATGGACGGCAGACGATTGGACGGGCGGCGGCACCCCGCGGCCTTGACGAGCAAGGTTCATGGATGGACTCCTTCGGCGGGGATCGCGCCCGCGGTGTCAGTTCGAGGGAGGGGCCATCAGCAACGCGCGTGCCCTGCCGGGCGTGCCGCCTCGCAAGGTGTGAGGCGGGTGGATCTCGCGGAAAACTCGATGAAACGAGAGGTTTGGGGGAGACTGTGTGCGGCGCGTGACGTTCGCGGAGGCCACCGAACGCACTCGTGTGCGCACGCCTGTGCGGGCGCGGCCGAGGAAAGGAACACCTCGCGTCTTCACCATGCGTGCGGAACGAGGGGACCGCTGCCCTGAGCGATCGCCACCCACGTCGCTCCTCCCCGCTCTCCGGCCAGATCGCGTCGCGTCGTCTCATGCGGTTGATCGCCGTCTTTCCGAGGGAAGGACGCGTGCATCGGCGCCGGAGGCGTGCTGGACGCGTCGGAGCACGACGGCAAGCCTGAGAAAAGCCGAGCGCGCGCCCGCGTGGTGAAGACGCGAGGTACTCTTTTTCCGCGCCCGCGCCCGCGCCCGCGCCCGCGCCCGCGCCCGCGCCCGCGCATCGGGCATCGCGCATCGCGCACGCCCCCGCGTTTCGCGCGTCGGTACGCGTGAAGCTCTCTCGCTCG
>Ga0070735_10000537_pt1 | contig 40686 bp, 65 predicted proteins | sample Coa_R1_FD_66443 | JGI IMG/M metagenome (GOLD analysis project Ga0070735, IMG submission 66443) | Surface soil microbial communities from Centralia Pennsylvania, which are recovering from an underground coalmine fire - Coalmine... | ecosystem: Environmental > Terrestrial > Soil > Unclassified ... | reverse complement strand
ATATGGCATTTCCATACCCGTACCCTGGTCCTGTAGCTCCCTACAATAACGTTCCAATTAATCCACAATATTACAAGCCAAGTAGGTTCGTTATATCAGCTGTTTCACTTGGCGAGACTACAACCATCACTACGACCGTCAATATGAATTACGTCATCGGGCAGCTCGTTAGATTGCTTATTCCTCCATCATTTGGTTGTGTCCAACTAAATGAGCAGGAAGGATATGTGATATCCATCCCAGCGGCTAATCAAGTTGTGTTAGATATAGACTCATCTCTAGACGTAGATCCCTTCATTTCCAGCTCTGCTACGACAGTTGCTCAGATCATAGCAGTTGGTGATATAAACACAGGTACTGTGAATCCAACTGGCCGCGTGATGAACGGAACCTATATACCGGGTGCCTTCGTCGATATTTCGCCTAATTAAAAAAAAGACTTTAACAAATTATTATTTGAAATGGTAGATTGACCTTAGGGTGTAAAAAAATAATTTAACACCACCCGTATAGGTTAAAATGTCAGAAGAAAAAGATAGCGCAAGTTTTGAAGATTTCACAGGTAAGCGCCCACGACCTGCCGTAAATTCCTTAGGGCAAAAAGAACTGGATAAAGCCGCGGAACAGATCGATCAATTCACTGCTCAAGTCAAAGGCATTGAGTTAGATAGGAGTCGTAATCTTCCAAGAGAAGAGCAGGAGCCGCAAACTAAGCTTTCCTCTGATGATATTAGAAAAAGCAAAGACATCTACCTTAAACCCAAACGTTCTGTTTCGACGAGAGAGCCGTTCAATGAGAGATACAGGGAAGAATATAACTTCGCCAAAGAATACGTCTATTTCATAGCCGAGCATAAAGAAATTATAGGAGAATCAATCGAGATTTGGACGAAGCCATTTGCTGGTATGCCAGCCGAAGAATGGGCCGTCCCAGTCAACACTCCTGTTCATGGTCCTCGCTATCTAGCAGAGCAAATCAAACGCAAATTCTATCACCGCCTCACCATGGACAAATCCATCAAGACGGGCTCAGATGGCGCTGGTCAGTACTACGGATCAATGGTTGCCGATACGACCATCCAAAGACTTGATGCTATGCCCGTAAGTACAAGGAAATCAATTTTCATGGGAGCGGCTAGCTTGTGATGATTGAGGAAGAAAAAGGCCATTGGGAAGATATTTCCATATATTTTGCTCTATTGAATAAGCATAGGGATAAATACATAGAAACTATAGGCCCTTTGCCAGGTCATGAATCATCAGAAAACAGAAGAGCATTAAACTTCGTTTTAGGAAATACAATCGTAGCCCTCCTAAGTTGTGGTGATTTAGATAATGTCATCAATTGGATAAGAGAATTTAAGCAGAAATTGACTGAAAAAAATAAGGTACTCTGGTTAAACAGAAATGAACTTGCTCAATGACATCATTACCTATGTTCGTCGGATAATAAAGTCGCCCACAAACGCCGATATATCCGACACCTTATTGATTGATTATATCAATCGATTCTGGCTCATGGATGTCGATGCTCGAATTCAGACATTCGACCTCAAGACCAAGTACCAATTCCAGACAACCCCTGGCATATCAGACTATAATACACCTCTCTACAGTGTACAAACGGAACCTGGAGGCCAGACCATTGGCCCCTTCCCAGTCTATCAAGGCTTTAGCCAGACGGCGACCGTCAACGGCATACAGATGCCCTTCTACACGCAGCGAGAGACATTCTTCAATCTTTGGCCAAACTACATCCAATCACTCGTGCAAGTAGGAACTGGAACTGGAAATGGCAGCACAGTTTATCAATTGACCCTTCCTTTCTTCCCAGCTATTCCTGGTCACATCGATATCACTGGTATCATTGCGACCGGATCTACTCAAGACCCCCCTCTTGTTCCATCAGGTCCTAGCACTGAGTTTATCACGACCATTCCCACCACTAGCGTCTATTCGGGCGTTTACTTCACTGCCACGGGCGCGAATGGCCAAAATATAGTAGTGGCTGACAGTGGACAATTCCTGCGCGACAGCACGAATAGTGATCTTTACGGCCTGTTGATGGCCCCAGGAGCTGCGCCCCTTGGCAATCAGCCGCTGGCTGGCGGCTATAACACATCCTTAAATACAGTCAATTATGTGACTGGCGTCGCCAATGTGACCTTTCCCGCCACCATTCCGGCTGGGACCCCCATCCAAGCGCAATGTTACTTCTTTCAGCCAGGTATTCCTAGGGGTGTTTTATTCTATAATAACACGCTATCTCTACGTCCTCCTCCAAATCTTCAATATCTCGTCGAATTAGATGCTTATCTCACGCCGGCTGCATTTCTAAATACCTCCTCAGCAATTCCTTTTGGCTATATGGCTGAATACATAGCTAGAGGAGCAGCCCGTAAGATACTCGCAGATACGGGGGACATAGACCAATTCCAGTTCTACGAACCCCTATTTAAAGAGCAAGAGACTCTCGTATGGAAGAGAAGCCAGCGCCAGTTTACCTCCACTCGCACCGCTACTATATTCAGTGATGTGCAGGGAGGGGGTACTTTCAACAATGTAGGTCAGGGAACACTATGACAAATTTCACATACACGAGCCCACTTCCAGTAGCTACAAATGATCCTTCAGTGGATCAGCCCAATATGACCGTCAACAATACCTCCAATGCTGGAATCTGGGAAGTTGATCATGTGGGATTCAATGAGAACAACGGAGGAACCCACCTACAGGTGAGTTTCAGCTCGAATAATGTACCGACTGTGCCGACGACTTTTCCGACTGCCTTCACCAATACCGTTGGCTCTCTTCCGCAGCTATTCTTCTACTCTGGCGATGCAACTCAAAGCTCGGGCCAGTATTCCACGGCTTCCAATTTCAGTACATTTCTTCTCGGAGGCATGATACTTAAAGGCGGCTCTTTGACCATGACAGCGTCTCCACAGACTTTTACCTACGCCGGTCTTTCTCCTGCTTTGCAACCCTTCATCAATAGCTCCCTTCTCTTTCTACCTTTCACAAATGACGGGCTTTCTGTAGGTGTAGCCAGCAGCTCAGCAACGGGCTTTACTCTCACTATTGGACAACTTCCTCACGTAGTCAATTTCCTAGCCATAGGATTCTAAATGGGCGAGAAAATAGTCATTGGTCCTATCACGAAAGGTCTTCGAAATGACGTAACGCCATTCAACATCGATAATGATTCCTTTCCTGTATTGGTAAATGCCTACCAATGGCGCTCCAGAGTTAAAAGAAAAAGGGGAACACAATTTCTCGGCAGGCTGACCAGATACTTTAATTCCACTTCCCTATCGTATAATCCTGGCGCTTTAGTTCTAACGTTGGACGGGGGAGGCAATGGAAATATCTTGACCGCCTTCTCCCTGCAAGTCGACGGCAATATTGTTCCTGGGAGCGTGACTCTAGTGGCCTCTGGCGGCCCAACCACCTATACAGATCCCACCAGAGATGGTTATTTGACACCCACTGGGACAAGCGGTCCCAATACCATAAACTATGCGACCGGAGCCATCCTTATTCCTGCACAGGCTGGAAACACCGTTACCGCCACTTTCCTATACTATCCAGATCTGCCCGTGATGGGTCTTGAGGATTTCATATCGAATTCAACCCAATTTCCTGGGACACTTGGATTCGATACTGTTTATGCGTACAATATCACTACGACATTTCCTGCCCTGATCTATGATGTAAGTTTCTACAAAAACCCTCCCGCGACATTTCCCACCAATTATCCAAGCTATGTTCAAAAAGCCACAGTGACCCCTACTTCTTGGAATGGAGAAGATTATCAGCAATTTTGGACCGTGAATTATCAGGGAGCCTTGTGGGCAACGAATGGCATAGAAATTCCTTTCGATCCAACCAATGTTGGAATGCAGTTCGCACCCGCCAGCACGATAACTGTTTCTTCTCAGACAGCTACAACTCTTGTTGTAGTCATCACCAATTGTCCTCTGATAGTTGGCGACTTTGTCTTTGTCAATGAATTTACATCCACAACACCAGCGAACGCAACTACTTTGAATCTACAAACCGGTTATGTGACGGCGTGTTCGCCAAATACTCCTCCTCTAGCCACCAAGACCCTCACAATCACTTTTCCCTATGCCATGATCGCTACTGATACATACACCCCAGGCATAATTCAATATCTGACAAATCGCTCAGACGTCACGAAGGACTGCCTGCGATGGTATGATGGTGATGCCACTAATGGTAGTCCAACTAGTCCGGTGCTAAATGGAAATCTTGGGTGGGTCAACTTCGCCCCTCCAATATCTAATCTGCCTGACTTCATAGAGGACTTACCAACAGCTCAATATTACCTGATTGGTGCACGGGCAATCGTCCCATTCAAGGACCGCCTGTTATTCATAGGTCCAGTACTTCAGACGTCATCTGCCAACTCCCAAGTGTATCTCCCTGACACAATCATCTATAGCCAAAATGGGACTCCCTATTACACAGCTTCATTCACGGGCGATCCCACATTCGCGAACACCGTATTTAGGCCAATTCTAACACCGGTAAACCAAACGGCAACTCCCCTCGCTTATGCAGAGGATGTGACTGGGTTTGGTGGCTTTATTGCAGCCGGTCTTGATCAAGCGATCAACACAGTCGGCATCAATGAAGACGTACTCATACTCGGCTTTGATAAGCAGCAGGTACGCCTAGCATTTAGTGGAAATGATATAATTCCGTTCAATCTATTTATCATCAATTCAGAGCTTGGATCGAGCAGCACTTTCTCATCAGTAATATTGGATGAGGGCGTTCTATCAATTGGCTCTCGTGGCATCATTCTCACTGGACAAACGCAAGTTCGTAGGATAGATCTGGAAATTCCCGACGAGGTCTTCCAATTCAGCCTCCTACAAAACGGCACCGAACGCGTCTGTGCGCAGAGGGATTATATCAGTGAATGGATATATTTCACCTACCGTAGCAACAGTAGCAATGTAGCAGTGTACGAATTTCCTACGCGCACGCTTCAATATAACTATAGAGATAACTCCTGGGCTATTTTTAACGAATCCTACACCACGTATGGATCATTTAGACCCCAATCCGGATATACATGGCAGACTATCGGTACAAGATATCGTAGCTGGGAACAGTGGAATGCCGCATGGGATTCTTCATCATCGACTCTTTTGCAGCCGCTGATAATAGCTGGAAACCAACAGGGATTTGTCCTGGTCAGGCTTTCCAGCACGGAGGGAACAAGCGAGGGAACTTCTCTCTATATCCGAGCGTTCAGCAACAGCGTCGTAACAGCCCCCAATCACTGCCTATCTACTGGCGATTACATAACTATAAGCGGGTGCATAGGAACTGTCGCTTCAGAAGTAAATGGAAAGATATTTTCTGTATTTGTGCAAGATGCCAATACGTTTATTCTTGATCCAACAATCATCCCAGGACTGACTTATTCTGGAGGCGGTCTCATCACGAGAATGTACGTCCCTCAAATTAAGACAAAGCAATTCCCTGTGGCCTGGGATATGGCCAGAAAGACACGCCTTGGCCCGCAGCAATATCTTCTCACGACTACCGCCATATCTCAGATCACCCTCCTAATATTCCTCAGCCAATCGAATGTGCCGTATAATAATCCTGAATTCCCTTACCCGGTTCAAATCGTTCCAAGTCCTGATTCTCAGAATAATTCTCTCATCTACAGCACGGTTCTTTATACATGCCCAGAGAGCACGAATTTGGGACTAACACCTGCGAATATCAACTTGCAGACTCCCACAGCCTCTCAGCAGTCACAGATATGGCACCGGATGAACACATCTCTCATTGGAGATACAGTTCAGATAGGATTTACCATGAATGACCAGCAGATGAGAGATCAGGGATTTAATAACCAATTCTCTGAGATAGAATTGCATAGTATAATACTAGACGTAAGTCCCTCACAATTACTGGCTTAATATGACAAGTCCCATAAACCAGACAGTCTTCCTTCGCACCTCTCGCGAGTTCCCAGAGGATCTGCATCAGCTGACCGTGGAACAGAACAAGAGCTATGTGGATATTGCGCAGGCAGTCAATGTGCGAACAATTGGTTTATTCCCCACCACTCGCCCATCTCAAAATGGCGAAAGCTGGTTCGTCTCAGCCAACACCCGGCAGCAAGGATTGCAGCAGGTCTATACCTTCACAGCAACCGGCAACATCCCGCATGGTATAACGCATTTTCAGCCTTCGCAGATAGTCGATCTCTTTGGGAGTTACACCGACAACACAAACGCCTATGGCGTCATATTCGGGACAACAGTGGCAATCGCGGGACAGCTTTCTGCATATGTTACGCCAACCAACATAGTGATACAAGCAGGGGCGGGAGCGCCCTCTATCACCTCAGGAACAGTTGTTTTGAAATGGATTAGTCGGCCATAGCATTTATATTCAAAAAATGTCTTTATAGTGTTATCCTACAGAAAAGAGGTACCATATGTCATCACTCTACGGCGGACAGGGCTTGCGCGGCCCAACAGGTCAGGGACTCGGCTCCAGATCCCCAGGCGCATCTCTCCAATCAGGCGGCCGCTCTACTCCTCGTGGATATGAGCAAGTTCAGAACTACACTCCAGAACAAATGCAGCTCTTCCAGCAGATGTTTGGCAATCTCGGTCCCGATAGCTTCCTCTCCAAACTCGCTGGTGGCGACGAGGCAACCTTCAATCAAATTGAAGCCCCTGCTCTTCGCCAATTCAGCGGGCTACAGGGCAATCTAGCATCAAAATTTAGCGGAATGGGTCAACTAGGGGGAAGGCACAGCAGCGGCTTTAAGAATACCCTTAATCAGGCCTCATCAGACTTTGCACAGCAGCTCCAATCGCAGCGCTCTGGCCTGCAACAGCAGGCACTGCGCGATCTGCATAGCATGAGCAACGACTTGCTGCAACAGCAGCCCTATTCGCTAATGGAAAAGCAGAAGCCATTCTGGCAGCAGTTGCTTGGAGCAACAGCCGGTGGTATAGGGCAAATAGCTGGCAATGCAGGAAATAACTGGATTTTAAAATTAATGGGACTTCTCTAAGGGAATAGATCATGGTGCAAATAATACCGAGAGCCCCAAGCTTTGGGGAAGAATTCGCCAGGAATCTGGGTGCTGGACTGTCACAGGGAATTCAGACTGGAAATGAATACGCATCCAAGTTGGGTCTCGAAAAAGCAAAAAAACAACAAGAGATGCAGATGTTGCAAGCCATCCTGGGAATGTCTGGTGGTGCAATGGATTCTGGAGAAATAGGAACCCAACTACAAGGCGTTCCAGAGTCACAAGGAACTCCTAGTCCGAATAAGAAATTCTCTCAAGAACAGATCTTAGCGGCTGAATTGGCCCATCATGGATTAGGAGGGATACTTCAAAATCAGCAACAATCTCAGGAGAAAGCTGATAGGGAAGAAAGAAAAATGGCTCAGTCCAATAGAGAATTTGGCCATAAGGAAACTTCTAAATATGCCGAAAACTTGCGGGAAAGTGGCGAACATGCTGAAAGTATCCTATTAGCCGCAGAAGAAGCACGAGAAGCTCTCGCAACCGGAGAAACTGGTGCTTCCGCAAAGAATATATTATACAAATATTTGAAAGATAAGGACAGTCCATTAGCCAATCTTTTTCTGGGAAAAGCAGGCCAAAAACTCAGTTTGTCTTCAAAGGCTTTTGCAGGAGGATTCAAGGGACTTTTTGGATCTAAACCTACCCAACAAGAATTCTTTTGGTATGAAACAATCTTGCCCGACATATTGAAAAGTAATGAAGTTAATGAATCTGCTGTTGACTATTGGACAAAAGTGGCGACAATTGACTTGAGAAAGCAACAGATTTACGATCAAATTCTCGAAGAAAATGACGGATACAGACCCATAAATATAGATGCACAGGTCCGTGCTAGATTCAAGCCAGAAATGGATCAAATTATTAATGAAGGCTTCCAATTATACACGCAATCTGGGAAAGGAAAATCTTCGGGGCAAGAAGAAATAAGAACAGATCCTTCAACCGGAAAGCGTTATAGAAGAGGCCCTAATGGCGAAGCAATTGAAGTGGGATGACCTAAAACCATTATCTTCTCCACAAACAAATTCTCTTCGATGGGATGATCTAAAGTCCGCAGAAGAATCCACCGGTAAGAAAATTCTACGAACGTCTGTACAACCCGCGTTAGGAGCTGTAGAAGGTACAGCACCTGGTTTGGCTGCTTCTGCTTGGCAATTACTGGGGATGGGAGAGGTCTTAGATCCGGAAGAAATAGAGCATATTAAAAAAGTCTCGGAAAGAGAAGGCGTCCCATTCGATGAAGAGAAGTATATGGAGGCTGCCGGGAATGCCCTAAAGTATGTGCCAACTGTCTCTAACATCGCTAGAGAAATAGAGGAAAGAACTGGAGTTCCACTAGAGCCCAAAGAATGGTATCAAAAAGCTCTTAGACTAGCCGGTTTGGGCTCGAAGATAAGTCCAGGCAATATTCAACAAAAAGCAGTGGGAGGAGCCGTTGCAGGGGCCTCTTCGCAGGGACTCCAAGCCGCTGGAATTCCCGAAGTACTTGCAGATCCTATAGCATTAGGCATAGGTGGTTTATCTGCAAAAACTCCTAAACCTCAAATGCCATTTTCAATAGCCAAAGAAACAAAACCTTCAGGCTTACCAACTAGAAGATATGAAAGCACTAAAAAGCCTAAGGAATTATCTGCTGCCAGGCATAAGATAATAAACGAAAAAGTGGAAGCGGACTTTAAAAATATTTCAGACAAGATTTTATCAGAAAGTCCCACTTACAAAGATATAAGAGAAAACCCTATACAATATGCCGAAAAACTAAACCAGGGGTTTGAAAATCTCGAAAAATCTGCTGCCGATCTTCCTATCAAAATAACCAAGAACACTCTTCAGAATTTCATGAAGAAGAGATTAAAAGATAGTGTTCAAAATACAAAAGGCATCACGCTTTCAGAAAGTGAATCAGCTTTTAAAAGAGAATTTGGAAAACTTATAAAACGTGTATCTAATGCAGATAAACAATTTTCTCTTCCACAATCAATAGAACAATTCAGAAAAAACAATCAAGAATTAGCCACCTATTTCGAACCTGGGAAATCCAAAGGATTCAATAAGGGCAAGAGAGATGCTCTATTAGAATATAATAAGGCTCTCGAAGATGTCTATGAGACTATTCTTCCTGACAGTCAATTTTTGAGTCTTTTCAAAGAACAGAATAAGCAATGGGGCCATTTGAAAGATTACGAATTTGTTCAGGAACAGATTTCAAAACCATTTGGGAAAGAAAAAATTGAGTTCAAAGAAATAGCAAAACTTCTTGACAAGAGGAATGAAAATCTTAGGAGGCCGTTTATCAGGTTACTAGGAAAGGAAAATTTCAAAAACTTCGAAGGATTGATAAAGGATTTTATGTCGATCCAGAAACCATATTCTCTTCTAAAAAGGGCAGAATCGGCTGGTTTTCGAGACCTAATAAAACTAGCCGGAAAATATGTTCTCAGTCCAGAACTTGCTAAGTTGAGTGCAGGCTGGGAGATAGCCAAGAATGCACTGAAAATGCTTCTTGACAAACCAACACTTATAATCGTTTGGAAAGACGCTATAGATGATCTAAAAGCAGGACGATTCGCTATAGCCGAAAAAGGATTTTATGAACTGGAGAACGAACTGAAAGAATCTCCTAAGTGATCTATCTACTCACCCCATCCAAAGATGAAATTCCCGGCCAAGAAAGTTATAAATCCGCACTTCAGAAATAAAACGGTCCAAATTAACCACATGTAAACTCCTTTCCTAAGAAAGGATGCCACATTTGGACATTTGAATCAATCAGCTTTTATCTAGCCGTGGCCGGAGCCGTCGCCGTAGCCGTGGCCGTAGCCGTAGCCGTGGCCGTAGCCGTGGCCGGAGTCGTCGCCGTAGCCGTAGCCGTAGCCGGAGCCGTAGCCGCAGCCGGAGCCGTAGCCGTAGCCGTAGCCGGAGCCGGAGCCTTGGCCGGAGCCGTCGCCGTGGCCGGAGCCGTGGCCGGAGCCGTCGCCGTAGCCGTAGCCGGAGAATGTTAATACTATTGGTTCCATACCGGAACTCCCATAATGCTTTTCTCAGACGTATGTGTGCATTCCAATATTTCTATGACCTCTAATAGTTCGACTTTGTTTACAGCACATGGAAATTTACACTCTGAAGGTTTAGATGTTCCTTCCATCGCCAGTTGAGATAAAGAAGCTGCCCCAGCCCAGTACCATATACGTCTAGCATCTTTCAGTGTAACTTCTTTTCCATTCCTGGATTCTAGAATACCTGCAAAAACTCCAGCTGAGTAGGTTCTTGCTATCACAAATTTTCCATTTTCTATTCCCATTTCATTAACCTAATTTTTTTTTGAACATTATAAAATTTAATCGTATTTGAATCAATCAGCTTGTCTCTGATTATTCTTTGGGTTCCATGTAAGTTGTTCTTTCACCCGTATCTCTTCCTCTAATATTTCTACAAACTGGCGTATCAATGCTGCCGTCTGCTTTGGCATAGAAAGATCTTTCTTTACGCAGACGACTTTGTAACGTTTGTATAGCTGAGGAGGGATTCTGAACCTAACTATTTTCTCTTCCATGGTCCTATTTTTACAACATGTGACATTTTACACAGTAATTTTTTCACGCATATTCAAATTAAATATTTAATTATATATATTGGCATCAATAGCAACCAAGGTTATCGATGGCTTTTCAACCAGGCGTACAGGCTTACACATCAGGATTTGGCGCTTCTCCTCTCAATGTTCAAACGCCTCATCTAGATGTAAGAAACCCTTCTACTTCTGATATCAACTACCCAATTGGCAAGAGATGGGTAAACACCATTGCAAATTCTACTTATGCCCTCACCTCTTTTAGTAATGTAAGTGGCCAAACGACAGCCAATTGGGTAGCTGAAGGTGGCCCCAGTGTAGCGGTCCAAACTTTAACCGGCAATACTGGTCCGGCTGTCGTGCCGACGGCCGGAAATATCAACGTGCTAGGTACTAATACAATCACGACATCAGGATCAGGATCGACTCTTACCATAACAGCTACAGCCGGTGGCTTCCCCGTGACTCCGTTTGTAGTAGGACCTGCTGGCAAAGCTGGATATCAGACCATACAGTCGGCGATCAATGCTGCTACCCCAAACGCTACTGTCTACATTCAGGATGGAGTTTACACAGAAAATCTATCGATTCCCGGAGGCATTAGTCTAGTTGGTAACTCGCTTAACGTCATCGTTGTGGGCAATCACGGGATCAGTGGCACCGGTACAATAAACGTTAGAAACATCAACTTCACGGTCAATTCTGGCAGCCTATTCGGCGTATCTTCCTCTTCCGTGAATCTGTTTCTCAATGGTTGCCTATGGGAAATCGTCAATGGCTATGTTGTGACTGCCTTCAGCTGGACGGGCGGATTCTACATCAACAACTGTTTCGATGTGGGAAGCACGACCAACGGCATCTTGAACATAACGGGAGGTTCTCCTCCGGCTGCTGTGAATATAACCAACTCCGTGATCGGTGCTGGCCCCGCAACTGGTGCCATGACCTCTGAAGGATCGGTGACTATCATCAACTCGATAATTGCATGTTCCATAGTCGCTGTGAGTGGATCTCTATATATGCAAGGATGCTCGACCCCGGCTACCTTGACCGTTCAGACTACAGCTGCCGCGATAGTATCAGGATGTAATTTCCTAAATACAAATGGGTTATCGGCTATAGTCTACACGAGTTCAGTACCTTTCCTTATCGAGCATACAACTATTGATTGCCCGAATAATCCGGCGATTTCAGGATCTACGTCTGCAACTCTCACTCTCGATACCGTAAGCTTCCCTTCCAATACCGCAATCTCTGGAACTATCACCTCTATCGTACTTGTCACGCCGAAGGGATGTGTTGCAGGTCCTGCGTCTTCCGTCAACAACACAGTTCCCACATTCAATGGTACGGGAGGTAATACGCTTAAGGACACCGGCGTCGTTATTGATGCCAACAATAACTTCACTGCTATTGGTGGCGTTGGTGGCAATGTAACTGGCCAGATCACGACAGATGCTGTCGGTCTAAATCTAACAACTACGGCTGCCAACTCTCAGATACAACTTATTTCTACAGGATCTGGATCTGTAAGCATACCCGGGGCATCAGGATTACTCGTTGCTTCTATGTCGAACTTATCGGGAGGGTGGACAGTCCCAGCCGGTGGCACATTGAATGTGGGTACTGGTCTCTCTGGAGATCCCGTAAGCCTTGGAACAATTTTCTTATCTTCTGGATCAGTGACTGTCAATACGGCGAATGTCACCAACAACTCCAAGATATTTCTCACATACATCGGAACCCTAGCCAACTCCGGTAGCCTTAGCTACCACAACATAATTGCAGGGACGAGCTTTCAGATTACATCCACAAACGCAAGCGATGACAACGCCGTAAACTGGATAATTTTTAACTAAAGGATAGATATGGCAACACCTCAACAACCAAATGCGATGACCTACACTCAGGGGTTTGGCTCATCTCCACTAAATGTACAGACACCCCACCTCGATGTGAGGAACCCATCGACGTCCGACATCCAATATCCGGTAGGAAAAAGATGGGTCAACTCAGTGGCTAATTCGACCTGGTCACTAACCTCCTTTAGCGCGACGGGCGGTGTTACGAGTGCAACATGGGTGGCAGAAGGTGGCGGAAGCTCTGCACTTGCTACTTTGAGTGGTGATACAGGAACAGCAGTTCCCACAGCCGGAAATATTGCTCTGCATGGAACAGCTAATCAGATCACGACAGCGGCTTCTGGTTCTACGGTGACTTTTTCTGTACCGGCTACATTCATTGCTCCTGGCTCCATCGCCTCCACGACCACGATGACAGCCGGTACCGGCCTCACAGTGACTTCTGGTGGCCTGACCGTTACAGCGGGTGGTATCAGTGTAACAGCCGGGAATATCACGACTGTTGCGGGTAGTATCAACTCAGCAACTAACATCTCTGCAACCCTTGGTAACATCACGGCAACGGATGGCAACTTCGTTGCCTCCACTGCTGGTACTGGCGTCGTATTCACTCCGGTCACAGCAAGTGGTGCAACACCTGTGACAACAAACGGACGCGTCTTTGCCGCCACATTCACAGGCGTTAGCATCGCAGCTGGTGCGGATACGGCTCTTGTAGTATCGAATACGTCAATTGCGGGAGCCTCCACGCTTATCCAATATACATTGGTTGGTGCGACAGCTGGAGCCGCTCTGACAATCGAAAGCGTAGTCAATGCCCTCAATCAGTCCACCGTCACCGTTACAAACGGAACAGGGGCAACTACATCGACTGCCAACATAACACTAATCGGAACAGTTCTAAACTAAGGAAAGAGATATGACATTCCCCCTTTCGACAGCTATACCACTGCCCCAGATTAGCCTGGCTGGAACGTCAGTGGGGACTGGCTACACATTGATAGGTACGTTCGCATCAGAGTTAGACATTATCAAGTTCACTAACACGACTGATGGCAATATTCTGATCTCATTCGATGGGATAACGGATCATCTTTTCTTGGCAAATGAAAGTAGCTTCCCCGTCTACGTGATTTTCAATTTCCGCTCCAACGGCATAATTTTACCCCCAGGTCCTGTATATGCTAAACAGAGCGGCACAGCTCCAACCCAAGGATCTGTATATGTGGGTGCCTTCGCATCTAAGGTAGCTTAGAGGAGAAATATGTCCACGCAAAACACATTCCAGCCGACTCAGAAGGCCTATGCGCAGTTTGCTGGAACGACGAGGACCGGCAATACCTTTCTCTCCAGGCGTGATCCTACAGTCAATGACGTGGATTATCCGATCGGGCAGTTTTGGCAAAACACTTCGGGAATGGACCTCTGGTATCTCAATTCTTTCACCTCTTCAGGGGGTATTCTTCAGGCCATATGGATCAATATAACATCGGGAACACTGAATGTCAGTGGGTTAACGGGCAACACCGGAGGAGAAGTGTTTCCCACAGCTGGAAATATCAACACCGTGGGCGATGCATCTACCATCACTGTGGCCGGCAACCCCGGTACCAGCACTCTTACGGCCTCTCTCGTCCCTATCGGTAATGGTCAGCTTTTTATAGGCTCTGTGGGAGTAACGCCAGTTGCCGCAAATCTAACTGCTGGGGACGGCATATCGATAACTAATGCGCCAGGATTTATAGCAATCTCGACAACTGGAACGACTATCGTAAATTACACGCAAGTTGATCACGCCATGTCGCCATACACCGTCCTTGGCACTGATCAATATCTAGGCTGTCTAGCAACTACAGGGTCTATCACTATCCTCCTACCGAATGCCCCGAAGGTCGGTACAACATTCACAATAAAAGATTCCGATGGTGGCTCCGCGAGTAACCCGATAACGGTAACGACAGTGGGTGGAGTAGTCACAATAGATGGCGCCACTAGCTTCTTCATACGCAATCCTTATGCAGCTATGAATGTGATTTTCAATAACGTAGGTTATGAGGTTTTCTAATGGCTTATACAGGATCTAGCCCCACAGGGTCACCAGCTACGACGCAGAACAATCCCCTCGTCCCCCTATCTGCCATCACCGGTCAGACTGGGATGCCAGTATTCAACGTCTTCAACGGGGTGCTATTCGCCAACATCAACACCCCAGCTGATGGGGTCTATTACCTGGCAATCACGCAAGCAGCCTTCTGTATCAGCGGTATATTCTTCCTTGGCTTCACAGGAGCCGGCAGGAACCATACCCTCTCCTTCAGCTGCGATGCCCACTCCTCAGACAATACGGCATCCCTCACAGTTCTCAATAATAATTCTCTCCTCAATCAAGACGTTTTCTCCAATCTTTCGATAGTACAGGATAATGTAACCGGCCAGCAATACCTACAGGTCACAGTCGGCAATAGGAACGGCAATACAGGTCCTCTCAATATTTCATGGTACGGAAATCCGAACTTAGCTCCAGGCCTAGCACCCGCCGCGCCAGGCGCCAACACTCCTGTCCCCACATACGGCACATTCCTAGACACGAGTGGGAATTATAGCGTACTGAATGGCAATTTCAATCTCGATGTTGCTGGCAACAAGTTGAATATCAAGACTGGAACGAACGCTTCGGTGGGAACTTCCGGGGCAATGACAGCAGGAACTGTGACAGTGAGTACTACAGCCGTTACTGCCAGCTCCCTTTTCTTCTTTGCTACCCATACGTTAGGGACGATAACATTGCCCGCTTCTTACTATGTGGATAGAGCATCCATCGTTCCAGGTGTCTCTTTCATCATCACCTCTAATCAGGTAACAGACACAAGCACCGTGGACTATTGGATCATCAACTAGAGGCGTTATAGCCCAGTAAGGGGGCTAACCGGCACCGTGACGGTCGGCGATACATTCGCCGTCGGCGTATTGGTGTCGTCGCCTACGTCGCTAGCTTGGCCTTCTGTGATGACGTTAGTCAGGCTGTAACTACAGCCGGTCAGGAACATTGTCGCTAAGATGAATGGAAAACGCTTCATGTCAATCCTTGTTGGTTAAAATCTAGCATATATCACGCCGATGGCCTAAAAACAACGAGAAACCGCATTTTAAGGCGAAATAAAGGTAATTTGATACTCTGGTTAGGATAAAAAAGAAAATGGCTACAAGGGGCTCGGAAATGAGTAATTCAGGCATTGTCTGCATCTAACCCCTGTATGTCTGCATTAATTTTTCTTAAGAAGCTTATGACCTGATCTTTAAATCCATATTCTGAAAAATTGATAACTGTGCAAACAGGGTAATTATTAAACTCTAGGTATTTTGGACCCACATAAATGGTATATCCCTTGACTTTGCTTGAGAATTTCTTCTCCACCAGATTTGCAAATTTTTCATTCTGAGATGTTCTATCCTGAGGTTTTGGCTTAGATTGTTCTTCTTCAACAGCTTTTATTACCCAATTTATGATGCCCTTGTAATCATTACCGCCTGTGATTTGCTTGCCGATTTTCCATGCTGAGAGCTTCAGATAGCAGGATTTGAGCTTTTCATCCTTTCCTGAGCACCTCGCTAGAAGATCGACTTGTTGCTTTGGAGTTAGCCAGACTTCAGCTGCAACTTGTTCCTTGTCTTCAATCTTTCGTTTCCGTTTAGGAGGAGAGTCCTCCTTGGGGACTATAGGGGATATATCTCTATTTCTATTCTCTTCTTCTGGGTGACATTTTTGTCGTCCCCCCCTGACATTTTTGTCGTGATTAAACATTATTTTAATTTCAGCCATCCATAAACGCCTAAAGTGTTGATGGTTATTGATATACTGATCTTTAATAATTATACGACATTTTTCAAGTTGAGCAAGCCATCTTTGAATTGTGCGCTCATCTACTCCCATCAAATCAGCAAAATAGCCATTGGTAGCCCAGCAATATCCTTTGGCCTCCGTATGTTTTCTAAGAACTCCATAAAAATTCTTAGCACTATTGCTTAATTTGCTTCTGGGAAATAAATGTACATGTCCTGGAATGACTGTATCGAAAGATTGACGAGGGGATCTTTCTTCCCTCATGGCTTCTTCTAAAAGTTCTGGCGATATTTGTAACGGTTTTGGCATGAGTAATCCTTGTTTTATTCAAGGACCGCGCACAATTTTCGAAACCACCACTTTTTTATGTTGTGTTAATCCCATGATATTGTATCATCAGGGCATTACCACTTCATACTGGTAAGTCTTTAGTTCTTTTTTGTGGTGGCTCGTGTTTGTGCGCGGGCCCTTTTTTATTTCAGAAGATACTCTCCGGCTTCTTTTTTTCCATCTAAATCTTTTCCCCTTGATCGAAAAAGCCATTCCTTGTTAACAATGTCTTAATTTTCGCGACCACAGGATATTTGACAGGAGAAAAGGAGATCCTTATGAATCAACAACATATTTTCGAATCAGCTGACGTTCTTAAAGAAAAGTTCAAGAATCTTTTTTTGCAGCATAAAAAAGTGCGAGCACTCGAGAATTACGGCGAATGCGTCGATTACGACCGCATAAAAGAATGCAAACTCTTCAATAAGCAGCTCGCCCTCATCAAAATCTGCATGAAACAGGGATTTTTGGATGAGATAGAGGCGCAGTTCATCGACCACATGGTCAAAAAGGTGAATATAGAGTACCTCTATTGGAGCCACAGAACCAAGAACTTGAAGGGCACCATGGCAAAAATAACGAGAGCGCGCCTCAAGTCTCAGAAGCAGAAAGAGGAAATCCAAATGCTCATCGACTTTGACAAAGCGCCTAAGTCAGTAGAGATACCCTCATACCTCGTCGATGATAAAGACAATCGGATGGAGAAACGCAAATGATAAACCCACTGAAGAGCCTAGAGTCAATCGAGAAGAAGCTTACGCAGGTAGACTCCCATATCGAAATGACAGAGCGCGCCATCGTGCGCAATACAAAAGACGTATTCATGCAGCATGAAAGGCTAGTCGAACCGCTGGTCGTGTCTTTGACAAAAGACCTAGTGGATATCTCCAATCGCCTTGGTCACCTATTTGAGCTGATGGGCTACATGCAGACGGAAATCAAGGCCCTACGCGCCGAAATGGGACGGGACAGGACCACGGCCAGACCTGGCCGCAAGCGCACCCCAGAGGAGAGAGCGCGCATGGCCACGACAATGAAGGAAAACTGGCGCAAGAGGCGCGAGAGAAGCTCTACGCAGATTGCTCAGCAGGAAAGCGCGTAGTGAGGTGCTTTTTATATGCGTCCTTGAATGAGTCCAAGATAGTAAGTAGATATTCTGCTGTTTTCTCTACACTATAATTTTTATGCTTACTGAAGTCAGTCACGTAATCTAACAGATAATCTACGTTCAGTCCATCAATTGCCAGATGTTCACGAAGCTCCTCAAGGGGATTGCAGAGAGAGGGAACAGATTCTTTTGAATCAGTAGCTTGTTCAAAAATTGGAGCAGTCCAATTACATGATCGATTTTGAGGTGTAAAAGGATCATCACAAAGCATAAAGGCTTCTAGAGAGCATCTTTTTTTATAGAATGCATCTTTTATATGATCAGATAAAGGGCTTTCCTTCGATTTGAAAACACCATATTTTGTCGACTGCCCTTCTCCAGCTCTCATGACATTTATATCATGTTTAGCAGCGTTAGGGAATTCTGTAATGGTTCTCCAAATACTTACCTGCTTAATCTGGAGAATTTCTATCTTTTCTGTTTGATAATTCCAGACAATCATCGCTACAAAATATGAGCTTTCTTCTGGATGATCTTCCTCGGTACTATAACGAATTGGCTTTTTGTTTATCCATTCTTCCCAGCCATTAACTAGCTTACTTAGAATACGGAATTTATTTTCTCCCTCTTCAAATTTCATGTAGGGACTGTATTTTTTTGGTGGATTAAAATTATCTGGTAAAATTGACATTGTTATTTCCTTATGATTATATTCTTTTAATTGTTGTTTTTTCTTCTGTGTAAATTTCTATACCGGGGACTATGCGCCCCTCTTTAATGGCTTTTTCTACCGCCTTCTCATTCACCATGAGAAATTCATCGGGGATTTGTGAAAAGTCCGATAAGCGCCACTTCTTGACTTCTTTGGTGGAGATTTTCACTGAGCTTGTTTCAGTAACACTCTTCATAGAAGGCTGCATCTCAATTCCGAAGAAATCATGGGCCTCTTTTAAGAACTCCTCATGAGATTTTCTAAATGAATCTTCATAAGAGAGCATTTTCTCTTTTAATTCATTCTCAGCATCCAATAGAGGATCAGTGAGTCTTTTGGCCTCTCTGTCATAGTGGGCCTTGTTGGCCTTCTTCCAATCATCCACTTTTAGACGAAATCTTCTTATCTCACTGTAAGCAGCCGATGCTCTATTCAGCGATTTCTCAGAAGAAATCTCCAAAGACCGAACTTCAGGCAATAGATAATCCAAGATGTTTTCAGCAGCTGTGATGGGGTTTTTATCATTAGCCCATACAATAGGAAGATCCTCAAGCATATCTTGCATGGAAGGGAGCAGATTAACAGCATTCGTCATAATAGGCCTCCTCGCGCTCTTCGAACTCATAGCCGCAATCTGTGCACTCAAACACAAATAGATGCTCATAACAATCCGATTTGCACTTAGGGCAGCTGTGCGGCATCGGGTCTACGGGTGGATCAAATGATAAACTACTCATAATATTATTTTTAAAATACATAGGGACTCCTTTTTACTCTACGATTTAGTTAACACTAAGCTGAATAGGACATGCTAAGCAGCTGAAGTCCCTTAACTATAGTTTTTTGCAAGTTGATATCAGCTTGTAAATCGGAAATGAGCAGGTCTTTATTGATGATTTCATGCTCAAGAGAGAATATGTATTTGACGCAATCGTCTATATTTGATAAATTGGGAATTGTATTCATAAAGTACTCCTTTTATTTTATTGGGTTTGCCCCTAGTTAGCGCTAGGGGTTTTTTATTATTCCATCTAGCTTTACTGCACCCACTTCCATCCCGGCGCAGGTTGCAATACTTCTAAATCATCCATTCTCGATAAAATATGAGGTTCTATCTCATCAAGACAAACCAATCCCAACTCCTGAAAATCTCCGTCAACTAAGCAGTAAGCACAGTTGTTTTCATCCCATTTTTCGGTGACATAATACTCCCAAAAAATCCCCTCAACTATTATCCATTCCAAGATATTTAAAGTGGTTATACCGTCTGTCATTTTTCTCATATATTATTCCTCACATATACTTATTTATGAGGCCTTCGTAAACCTCCTCGAATTGTTCTTCTGTATGATTTTCCCCGTATAGAGTAAGCGCATCTTCATACGCCCTATCTTCTAGAAAGTCATAGAAACTGTCGTTCTGTTCGCAGCTCATTTCATTTCCTCCTTGAGAAAGGTTTTTCCAGCATATTTTAATGTCGCACGTTTTGATTCTTCGAATTTTTTGTAAACTTCATTGTGGACTTTCTAAAAACATTTGTAACAGTGTGACTTGTCTAAAAGTTCAAATATCATTATTCCGAAATCTTTTTTGCATATTGAGCATATGTGAGAAGCGTTTTTTTCCATTTGTCTTGGTTCCTATGGTTTTATTTATCCCTATAATATGACATATTAAGACAATTTAGGACAATCATTATTTATCTCTTCCCAATACTTTTTAACGCAAGATATTGAAAATGAGTGAGTTTTTTCGCTGTAGTCATAGGTAAAAACCCTGGGTTTCGATCCAAGAGGACATAGTTTTATGAACAGATACCTATTGGCGACCATTTTGCCGGCACCGGCAATGAGATGGCCATATAGATGAGATTGAAGTATCCATGTGGGTGATTCAGAGGCCGAGGTTTTCCAGTCAATAAGCACAGGCACTGTCTCGTAGGGCAAAATGGCCAAGAGATCAATGCGGCCTGTAATCATGAGATCATCATTGAAATAGCGGGTTTCATTCTCAACAATACGCGGTTTATTGATCTCTTTCCATTTTCGATAGCTATTGAAATAGCCAACACAAGAAGGCAATAGATTAGGAGGAAGCTCACCATGTAAATCCTCATCAATTGCCTCATGAACGATTGTGCCAATTATCTTTTTATTCTCTAGGCGCTCAGGGGGAGCCTCACCAAAGTTATTGTATCTCTTGATGACATTGGACACGCGGGCGTATCTTTTCCCCCCATGCCAGATAAAATCCCCTTCATCGCCCATAAAAAAATATCCTTTTTGAAAATAAACCATTGACTTTGGCATAAAGTGTCATATATTATCAATGGCAAAAAAGGGATATTGTAACTCAAATGAATCTAAAGTCTTACCTCAATAAGCACAGGATGACGGTGAAGGAATTCTCAATTATCTCAGGAATTTCGCCTAGGAGCCTGTCTAGATATTTGGCGGGAACGTCTGTTCCCCACGTGGCAACGGCTCGTAAGATAGAAAAAGCCAGTAAAAGTGAAATAAAATTCGAGGATATACGCGGAATTGAAAAAGAATAAGAAGCTCACATTCAACAGTCTAAGTGAAGCCGCCGAATACATGCATACCACCCGCCAGGGAGTATACATTGCCATTAAGAAAGGGCTTCTTAAGGCCCAGAAATATGGCAAGCAGTGGCAGGTAACGGCGGAAGATATCACGGCGTATCTAGAGAACAAGTTCAATCGCGATGAGCGAAAAGACGAAGAGGGCGCGCTGTACTTCAACTTGAATGAGGGCTACTGCTCAGTCAAGCAGGCGCTCGTGCTTCTGAGCGAGGAACTGGGCTACTTCTCGCGCGATAGGTTGTATCATCTTCTCCGAATGGGGCAGATCAAAGCACGCAGAAAGGGCGTGACGTGGATTGTGCCCCTGGCGGAAGTGGAGAAACTCATTAACGCATACAAGCAGCAAAGGGAGATAGGGGAAGATGCAGGATGAAGAAGTAGAAATAGAAGTGGATAGTCTTTCAGATGAAATATTAGATATTTTCAAAAGAAAGGCCATAAGTCCCGTAATCGCGATGGCTACTCTCCTATATTTGACCTCCTTGATAATAAGAAGAGCGAATGATAAGAATGAAATGCTGCAAAAGTGTACAGAAACCCTGAAGAATATGCTGGAAAAACCTTCTGAATAAAATTATAACATGCTATCTCTGCTCTCAAGAGAGGCAGCATGTTTATATTCGAGATTATCGGAAATCCAATTCCCCAAAAGCAGACGCAATTTATTCGCTCTACGGGCATCGCCTATGACCCATCCAAGAAAGATAAAACACAAATTCAATGGCAAGTTCGCCCCTATGCGCCAAAAGAGCCGCTTCTTGGGCCAATTAAGCTAGACCTAACCTTCTACTTCCAGCCGCCCAAAAGCACGAGCAACGTGCGTCGCACGCAGATGCTCAATCACGTCATACACCACATAAAGAAGCCAGATGCCGACAACTGCGCCTATCTCATAACGAATGCCCTCAAGGGCATATTCTATCGAGATGATGCGCAGATAATTGATCTCGGCATTCACAAGCGATACGGCGAAGAAGCCAAGACGGTGGTGCGGATTGTGGCAATCCATGAGATAGCGCCGACTCGGGGCGATGAGATAGAGGACGTGGTTATATAAAAATTAATTGAAAAAAACTATTCAAACCTTAAAATGAGCATTTAAGCACAACATACTTAAGGTTTGATAGATGGTTACACCAAAAACAGGCAATCCAATGGGAAGGCCCCGTGAATATGATCTAAAGAAAGTGGCCGCGGATTTACTCGAATGGGCTCAAAAAGATGATAGCTGGAATCTTTGTGGCTTTTCTGCTGATTTCCTTATCTCGCCTTCGTTAGTGCTTGGTTGGAGCAAGAAAGACCCCGACTTTTGCTTGGCTTATGAACTTGCAAAAGCCATGCTCGGTCGCAGACGCGAGAGGGATGTCTCTAAGGGTAAGTTACATGTGAAAGCATACGACTTAAATGCAACATGTTACGATCGCTACCTCAAAGATGAGAAGATGGACTTCTTAAAGCTTGAAGCATCCCTAAAGGCCCAGGAGCAGCAGGCCCTGTCTGAGGGAGATTTGCAGAAGTATAACCAGATTCAGAAAATGCTTGCCGAACTTCAACAGCAGAAGAAAAAGAAGCCGAGTGAGAAGGTTAAAGGCTCAATCTAAATGACCAAGAAACAGTACTACAGGAAAAGACATGCCGATTGTCCATGCTGTGGATGGCAGGGGCATGTGGCTCTTAACAGGCGCGCTTGGCTTACTCGGAAGTATAAGGGATTCATTTATCTGGAGGGATAGGAAGCGGCATCCAGTTTACCTCCATTTCAATCATGTAGTCTTCTTGCCATGTGTATTCTTTCAAACCATTACCGTCATAGGATTCGCAAGTATTATATAGAATATAGGCCTCGTGCGTGCGTTCTGAATTTCCAATTATAGTCGTAAAACACTGGCCCCAATGACCAACTCCTATACCTCCAAAATATTGGAATATAAACGCTCTGTTTTTAGGAGGTTGTTCTTCTGAACATCTAATCCACTCACTCACTGCTTAATTCCGGGGGTTCTGGTAAAGGCATCCAGTGAGTTATTTCTGCCGTGTCGAAGTCAGAATAAAGTCTACCTTTTCTTATATAAAGGCAATTTCTAGGATCCATTGAAATGCAAGGGACCATTTCACCCTCAAGGGTTTTTATCATAGAAAATGTGAGTATTTCCCCTTTTTTCTTAGGTGGCATCCGATCTTTTACACTAACCCACTCCATCACTTCGCCCTCAATATCTGTTCAATTAATATTAGCGCTGCCGCAAAGTCATAGTGCGTAATTGGTTTAAGCATAGCATTTTGAGGAAGATTTTCGATACTACCAATCATTTCATGCAGCATGTCGAGAAGATCGGGGCCGGGCGGCGTGTCGCCTGCTTCCCTGGGCGCGGGCGCAAGTTCACCGCCTGATTCTTTTATCACCGGCACAATCACGTTACCTTCATCGTCGACCCTCAGTATGTTGGACAGGTCATTTGCGTATACTCGCAAGGAATCGCGCCCTTCTACGGCTATTTCGCCGCAATTGCAGGGGACGTAGTCATCCTCGGTCAGGGCTTCGATAATAGAGCCGCATAGGCGGCATTTAGCCCGATTATTCTTCATTACTGAACGCCTTCACCAGATCATTGAACGCGTCCTCCGCCTCCGCACATAGGAAAATGAAGTTGTAGACCTCATCATCTTTCTGGTTCTGCCAAAGAGCAGCTATTCTTCCCTGAAAGTCCGATAAGCTCCTAAATGTCACGTCGACTATGCGTTTTGGCTCATCCGTCATGGCATTACCATAATTTCTCTTTGGATATAGATGCAAGAAAAGTGTGCATGTTGTAGTTTTAAGTCATGACAATAGACTTCTCGATAACGTCAAACGGTTCACCCGCAATCTACAGGCGAATTGGCGGAGACCTCCACCAGCTGATCAATCGCAGGCACTTAGGCAAGATTAGCGACTATGGGTGGTTAATCGAGTATGCGGATTTCCCGCTCACGGATGAATTCGTATCCATGCCGGAACAAATGGTATGGATTTCTATTCCGTATACCCTTAGGTGAGATTTTTCTCCTTCACCTGCCTCACAAGATTCTCGATTTCCGCTCGTACATAGGCGATATCCTTATACCATTTTTTCCATGTGTATATATCTGCCAGGTGCGGGCATTCTTCCGCGAATTTTTGCCGCAATTTCCGGTCTTGGTTTCTCATGCTAGGCACGACATCTTGGCCATGCGCGCAGTGCGCACAATTCGGCAGTGGATGCCGTCTATCTCAAATTGCAGTAGGTCCGGTTCGTTCACCCAGGGGCCATCGCCCCAGGCGCGTCGTTTTTGTTCGGGTGTCATTGCTCACTTCCTGTCCCATTCGTAATTGGGGAATTCATCCTTCAGCTCTTGGAAAGCCTCTTCTGTTATGTCCTTATAACCCTCTTCAGGAGGAATGTCATTACCGCAGTCATTCCATATTTCGAAGCAATATCCCTGTACGTTTTTCATCACAACCATTGCTGGGAACGGATTAAGGGGATGATAACATCCCGGACATTCGACATTGTAATGTTCCGGTGGTGAAAAATATTGCTTCTGCCCAGTGTCTACGGCATAATAATAGGTGCCCATTTTACCACCATTTTTGTTCAGGTGTCATTTCTCACCCGCTTTGTATCCACAGAAGGGACAGTAATCGCATAAAAGTACCGTCCCGTTATTTTTATGGTATACTACGTATGAATTCACGGTTTCCCTGACTTCCCATTGAGAATCTCCTGGGCATTTATGATCAAAAACTTGTATAGTTTCTGTAATTTTGTACAGTTCTGTCATTCTCTATGTACCTTATACCCACAGAAGGGGCATACCTCGGTGCCAAACCGGGCTCTCTCCATACCGTCGAAAACTGTACATACGAAAGTGCCATCTTCGTTCTCACCACATTTATATGAGCCGTATTCTGTAGTGCCCTCACATTGATGCACCTCTCTCCTCTTCTCAAAAGGCACAAACTCCGTCGGATCACACCAGGCGAGAGGTGCAATTGCTATATCTACGTGTATCCAACCATCTGAAGAATATTTATGAATCGGCTGTGCGATTAACCAATGAGCCATAGCATATTTATTTTCATACTGCCCCATCCAATAATGCCCTTCTCCATTGGTGCAAATCACAAACGGTAGTCTGGGCTTTTCCGATTCTGGGTGCCAGGGCAGAATAATATTTAATTGTTCTTTCATTTGGGTATTTCCATCCACCTCAAAACAAAACATCCTCTTTCTTTGAATCCTTTATGTCCAGATTTAGTTAAAATCCGTACATTTTGATTAAATTCTTTAGAAAACCTTGTTTCATACTCATCTTGATTTTCAAATCTTTGCACTTCAAACCAAGTATGTGCTCCATTCTCTTCCATTACTTCAACTAGATAGTAACCTTCTTTTGTTGGATTTTCTTTGAAGTAATCTTTCCATAAAGAATGAGAATCCGCATTTTCCGATTCTGGGTGCCAGGGGGAGGAGATGCTAGTTATTTTCTTACGCATGGTACCATTTTCCGTTTCACAAATATACGCTTAATCCGTCTGTATAGTCGATATTGAGAGTCTTTTAAGTGTTGAGTACTTAGTAGGATCTACTTTATTCGATGACATTTCTTTTCGCCCTATCTATCATACGTTCAATCTCTGGATTCGCATTGATATAATGAATTTTTATTCCCGGCCGTGAGCTAGTAAAAACGCGAAAAACCTCGTCTGAAAATGACTGTCCGATAGTCTTGACTCCATCAAAATCCAAAATAACGACCTGAAAAAGCTCTACCCCCACCAATAGTCGCTTTGCTTGTGATCGTGAGACGAGATTTTCGTTGCCATATTGGGCAAGCTTGACTGGAACAATAGTCTTGCTAAATCGGAATTCATCGTCTTTCGATTGATACTCTTGTTGAGCAATTGGCCCCTCATAATCGGGAGGTCGGTAAATAAATGTTTTTTCAGTCATATCTTTTTGGCCTCATAATCTCGGCCTCCTCTCTCGTTAAGATGATGGGGGTACCTGGTATATCGGATATTTCTTTTCTAAAGCATCCATCTATGACGAGTGGTCCTTTATAATTCGAAGGCCGATATACCCACTGGGCCCAACCTTTCTTATTGATTTCTTCACAGGGAATATTCACCCATGTATCAAACGGAATTTCAGTCATTTCACACTCACATTCCAGGGCATGTTCCCCGCATTCATTGCATTCTCCGGACATTGCGCATTCCCTCCCGTCGTCCGATTTCAACTCCCAGGACAGTGTAAATTACGAGCTTCATCCAAAATGGTGCTTCTATGTACGATAAACACGCCGTAAGAATGGGATATGCGATTATTATTTGACTTATCATGCCTATGTAGCTAAGTTTCGGCTTTGCGCTCATCCTAAAATCATCCTAATTCCGTAGTGATTTCTCTTCTCTCGAACTAAGACTACATCTCACGCTTTCGATCCTGAATATTCTGATATCTAGTTCTTTGAGGGCTTCCATCATTATACTGTGTACATCAGCTGCATCAAATTTATACCGCGAACAGTTTTTTACAGTTATCGTGATGTCGAATATCTGCCCTAACTTTCCAGTCTTCTTAGTCATCTTTTTCCCATGCCTCGGCTATTTGCAGTTGGGAGAGATTTATAACTTGTGATCCCTTCGATGTGTTCATCTCCCAAAGTTCCCCCTTTTCCTTGTTTCTTTTGAATGCAAGGGTAAGTTCGTCTAGAAATTCGGAAGCACCCGATTTAGAATTTCCCCTTATTACATGGCTTCTGAGTACGATCTCAAATTCACTCATTTTTGTACTCCTGGAAAAGCCGCCCCATTCGGCCCAGGTCTCGGCTGCGGTAGATTTGGATGCGGCACCAGATCCGGCGGGTAGAACTGGTAGCACTCGCGGGCCTCCGTCACGCCAGCCGTCGCGATTGCGCATATCCCAGCCGCGTAGACTATGAAGCGGATTTTATTGATAAATTCCTTCATCACGGCCTCCTGCGCCCGATTAGCCATCCTGCGCAGAATAGTACGATCGATTCTTGAATGGATAGTGGCGATCTGCCCATGACCACATTGCTCAAGGTTATCCCCAGCACGATACACCACGCTACGGTGTCTGTTATCCGCATGAATTTTCCGAATTTGCTCATTTTTTCTCCCTATTGATTAGGCCCTGCATGTAGAGGCAAAAATTATTTGCTTCGGAGAGGTCCTTTACTTCGTGATAATAGCGTTTTCCGTCATTTGTTGTGATAATCATTTCATATCGATCCCCCATGTTGCAGCCGCCTACGCTCATAATATCGTCGATGTCGACTGTCTGGCCGTGATTTGTGAGGAAGAGGAGGGATAGGAGGAATGGAATCATAAAATTACCCTAATTGGTTTATTGACTGGCTGATAGCGTTCATTGACGTGGGAGGCGTTGACTGAAATCATCATTTTGTTTTCATATGTTGGGAAATACTCTTCTCGTCCGTAAGACTCGTGTACATGCCCAAATATATGGAGTCGTGGCCTTTCTACATATTTAAGGAAGTTGAATAGGCCTTGGCTACCGACACTTATATAATGGTCGGCTTTATCAAGTATTCCGTAGGGAGGGGAATGAGTAATTAGTATATCTGTGCCTTTAGGAATATTCTCGAATTTATCCAGAAGTTCATCTTCCGTTTCGCATGTAAATGCTTTGCAATCAGGATTCATTCCAGGAAAGGTCTTGGTCCAGGGTGATCCCCAGATCTTTAGTCCTTCAAATTCTATTCCGGAGTCACATAAATAACTTATTGATTCATCCCAATGAAAATCTTTATCGACATTATTATCATGATTGCCGGCTATAAAAATCTTCTTTTTGTAAGGCTGTGTATTCATCCAACCTAGAAAGTCAGCATGTTCATATATAGTGTCACGCGCCGTCAAATCCCCTGCAATAATGAGAAGGTCCCCTCCTTCCAGTTGCGGGTAGTGGCCATGGAGATCCGCGACACAGTCAATTATCATACGATCTCCTGAGCAACTTCAGGTGCTGCCGGACGACGACGAATATTCCAACTATCCCCACACCCTTCATGAAGTTGCCAAGATTCGCGGCTTCTTGAGAGCACAGCCATTCGATCATTTCAGTAGTCCTCATCGCTGTTAAGGATATTAAGACACAGTGGTTCGGGATCTACACATCCATCCGCTACAAATTTTTGTACAGATTTTGCATTCATTTCTATCCTGTATAACAGGCATTCGTATTCTCCCTCCTGGATAGACTCAATGTTGTATATCCTGTTCATATCTATCACTGCATTGGCCAAGGCCCTTGCGACTATCGCCGGGTCAGAACTCATGTAGTACTGCTGTAGTTTGTCGATGACTTCCTTGTTCGTGATCACTGCTTTTCTCTCCAGAATATCTTGAGGTTGAACGATCCTGGTTTTCTGACTAATCCTCCGGGGTACACCCCATCAGGGTCTGTTTTTGTAGCCTCTGAAATTATTATCTGCATGATTTCCAGATCCACTCCGCAGGGAATGGGACCTGGGGGCATATCATCTGCAATATACTCGTTCCATCCAGTTAAATCTATGCTCATCGCTTTTTTATCTCCGAAATAGTTTCTGTAAGTGTATTCAATATTTTTTCAGCTTCTTGAATAGCGGAACTAAGTACTTGTTCGTGCGTTATACACTTCATGATTGCCTCTATCTCATCTCCCGGGCTTTTATCACAGCTGTCCACCCACTCAATACCATGCAAAGCCTCTGCAACGAGTCTCAAATGGAGGCCAAATGCCTTTCTGTGTGGGCATCTTTCCCCGGCTAAACGAATAGCCGCATCCGCGACCTTGTCATACAAATAATCCCAGCTACCCCCGCTCATCTACTTTAACCTCTTAAATCTTTTATAAATGATAATAATTATAAGTGCCGTCGCCAGAATACCGCAAGCAAAAGAGATGGAGTCATGAAGGGTTGTCATTGAATCTCCATGCTACATTTTATGCTGATATCATCTGGCTCGCCTTGGAAGCTTTCCATGGCCTTCTTTACGAAAGCCTGGATACGCTTATCTTCGGGAGTCATGCTTATTGGGTCGTAGCACAATTCTCGATGGCGGAGTGTTTTTTCGCAGTCTTTAAGGACGACCGTGACTTCTACTGCGGTTTCGCTCACTTTTTACCTTTTTTCATGACTTTTTTGCATTTTTTGATCATGGGATCGCGTTTTGTACGATCGATTTCTGTGAGTTTAACGTTCTTTTTTTCGGCACCTTTGAGAGACTTTACAGCTTCTTTTGTCTTGCCTTTTTTGATATCCTTTTCGGCTGTTTTCATCTCTTTGGTTACTTTTGCCATTTTCTTGTCCATTTGTCTCATCCTTTTGTTGAGTAGTATTACTTCTTTATAAATATTTCTAATTACACTGATTGTCATGTTAAGGGCGCTAGGCGCGATCCACACTTCTGAATTCGGACCGGTCATATCCGCTGCTTTTTTTAGCTTTTGCAAAGCACTTGGTGATTTTGGTCCACTTTTAGGATCACCAAAACGGATAGACCATCCATATTCTTCTTCATTCATTTAAAAAATCCTGTGCTTTTTGCATTTCATATTGCAAGACCTCTGCCGCTTGCTTCGACATTTCCATCGCCTGTATGAGTATATCGGCTGGTTCTATGACTATGCGGACTGCCTCTTCGTCATCACCGGGGTTGAGGTGGCCCTTATCTACCCATTCCACATCGTGAAGGGCGTCCGCAATCAGCAGAAGATGATACCCAAGGGCCCTTCTGTAATGTACTGGAGAATCTATCAGATGAACCCCCTCATCTTGTATCTGCGCGAAGAAATTGTCTTGTGGTTTATCGTTCATTCATCCTCTCCAAAATAATCGTCGCCCGTGTAGGAGACTTCTATGCCCATGGAAATACCATCTGCTTCCGGCAAGTCTTGGTATATCGGGCGCCCGGCTTGCAGACTAGCGATGTCGTAATGATTTAGCTCAATGATGAGGTGGATTTTCTTCTCTTTCTCTACATGCATATTATTTCCTTTACATTTGGCGCACAAAATTGTGTAGGGCGAATATATTTTCTTGAGCTCGCCATCTCTGATTGCATAGTGACGTAGGGCTATGCCTGTGCGACAGCTGCAAGCGGGCGTTACGTCCGGGAGGTAGGTCCTGCTACAGGCTATGAGAAGTGCTAAACATATCACGCTGAGGAAAATGTAGAAGGTTCGCCGCGCTATCATATCCACCTATAGTAATATAATTTTTGCTTATATGAGCGGGCACCCATTTTTGTAAAATTTTTTTGCAATTAAAAAATAAAAGTTACAAAGTGCGGTTATGGAACAGCCCCTTTCACCCAAGCAATTAGAATTTGTCCTTAACAGCACAGCCCGTTGGAATCTGGCCCACGGATCTGTGAGGACTGGAAAAACAGTTGCGAATGCCTTTCGCTTCTTAAACGCCTCTGAGCAATGTCCAGATAGTAAGATATACATCGTGGGCCATACTTTCGACACGGCTTATCGAAATGTCGTGCGTCTTATCATGGAGTCGCCAGAGCTTTCGATCTATCGGCCTTTTTGCACTTGGTCTGGCAAAAAACTGCACTTCAAGGACAAAGTAATCAATATACTCGGCGCCAAGGATGAGGGGGCTATCGGCAGCTTCCAGGGACTCACCATGAGCCTATGCTACTGCGACGAGATGACGCTTTACCCCGAGTCGATTATCGACATGATCGATACGCGTCTATCGACGCCGCATTCCATGGGCTTTGCGTCCATGAACCCGAGCCACCCCGATCATAAAATCAAGCAGTGGATTGATAAGGCGGAAGCTGGCGATCCGAACTATTACGCCCTGCACTTTACATTGGATGATAACCCCTATGTTGATGAGTCTTATAAGCAGCGTATTCGCGATTCTGTTTCTGGCTTATTTTATCAAAGAAATTATCTTGGTCTTTGGTGCTTGGCAGAAGGCGCCATTTTCGACTTTTTTGATCGCAAGCTATATGTGGTGGATAGGCCTCCTGCTACTGCTGAATATTGGATTGCTTCTATCGATTACGGCACTGTTAATCCGTTCTGCTGTCTTCTGATAGGAGTAACAAGCGGGAAATATACGCAAACAGGGCGCTGTATGTGGGTAGAGAAGGAATACTACTGGGACCCAGATCCAAAGAAAGAGGGGCGACAGAAGACCAATAGCGAGTTTGCAAATGATGTGCAGGCATTCTTAGAACCCTACGCCGTCAGAAATATCTACATTGACCCAAGTGCGGCAGCGTTCCAACTAGAGCTACAAAGGCGCGGCCTGCACGCCGTCCATGCTAATAACGATGTGGAAAACGGCATACAAATCATGACATCCGAGATGAAGAAGGGCAATCTTTTCATCTGCTCAGAATGCAAGAACTTGATACGCGAGGTGCAAAGCTATGTCTGGGACCCGAAAGCTGCCAAAAAAGGATACGATCAGCCTCTCAAAGAAAATGATCACAGTGTTGACGCTCTGCGCTATGCTATTGCTACTCATAGGGTTCCTAAGTATTACGTCGATGATGATGATTTTGGGCGTACGCTAGGAAGTAAGAAAATCTCGCATGACTCTGCTAGCTTTTCTAACGTAAATAAATATGAACCCACTAGGAGGGACTATTAATGGGATTCTTCAGCTTTCTTTTTCTCATTTTGATGACGTTAAAACTACTGGATATTATAGAAATTTCCTGGACTTTTCTATGCGTTATTTTATGCGGGGATGTGATCATTTTTTTAATGGGTGCTCTAATTGTCTTGCTTACCAGGTTCTTTAAAACAAAAGATAAATGATGGTTAAAAAAGTATGTGGTGGTCCTACTGACCCAAAAAAATCTGCGGATAATATCAAAAAAAGCAATGAGAACTGGTTAAAGCGCGATTATAAGAAAGTTGCGGCCAAAAGATCGACTCAGGCTCTCAAAGAAAATGATCACAGTGTTGATGCTCTGCGCTATGCCCTTGCTACTCATAGAGTTGCTAAAAATTATGACGACGATAATTTTGGACGCACCTTAGGATCGAATACCCAGAAAATTCATACAGTATCGACATTTGGCAATGCGAATAGGTACGATCCGACTAGGAGGGTTTATTAAATATCATGGGGATAGAAAGACTATGCCCTGGATGTAATGGGCGATTTATAATTCAAGAGGACCAGAAGCACCCGAGGAGATATTGCTCTGGGGCTTGCGCTGAACAACATAAAATCAAGCTTTCCAACGAGAAATGGATTAACTCGGACTATAAGAAGAAAAAAGACAAACTGGCAGCAGAAAATAGGAAAAAGAGCAGATGGGGACTTTGGGGAGTTTCCAAAGAACCGTATGCTCCTGGCCTAAAAAGATTCAGAATAATGCGCGGATAAATTAATATGCCTGAATGCCTTTTGGGATTGGTATTACATCATGTAAAACTATGGAAAATGTTGGGATGCTATGGCGTTCTGCTTATCTGTATGATGCTGATTTTCTTTTTATGCTAAATTCTCGTTATAAAAGATTGAAAGCTGATACGCCTAATGCGGCTAAGCACATCCCTCTATTCGAATGGGATAATTTAGAAATACCACATGCATTTGTACCCATTATTGTGGAAAAATGTGAAGGATCTACTTCATTATGGGATTTTGAACATCCTCGTAATACTATCTATATACTAGGAGCTGAAGATCACGGAGTTCCGAAAGTCATTCTCGAAAATAACTGGACAAAAATCCATATTCCTTCTTGTAAGCCCTATAGTATGAACGTTGCAGTGGCTGGAAGTTTAGTTATGGCTCATAGATATTCTCGTTTGTTAAAATAAATTTTTACTTTATAGTAAGCCTTTAAGCAAATCGGGTCGCGGAGGCTACTATTTCTTTCTACTATCCCCCTTGGAATAATGCACTTGAACCTAACCAAGGTAACGTTCGCCAGTGGCTTGATAATCTATACAGCAAATTTCAGCCCCTGGAGCAAAGCAGGTGGAACCAATCCAATATTGATACATTGTTCTATGCAGGCGCTCAGCAGTATATAAACCGATACTTTGGTATTACTCCATCTTCATCGGCGCAGAACTTCTATTTCAATCTTCTCCAGCAGCCAGTCAATATGGTTACTGGTTATGAAAGACAGCATAGAAAGCAGTGGATTTATACTCCAACAGAGGGTGCTGATCCTCAAACTACCGATCAATATACGAAGCTTATCACAAGCGTTGCTAATGCTGGTGCAATCCATGAACAGAAGTCCAGGGCCAAGGAACAAGCCTGCATAACTGGCATGGTACTAGCTCAGCCTTACCTTGATTTCATGGGTAATGACCCGGCGCAAGGTGAACTTAAATTGAAGGTATGGGAATATAATAGCTTTCTGGTAGATCCCTACTTCCGCTCCCCTGATATGAGCGATGCGCAATTCGTTTGGTGTCAAGAGTATGTATCCAAGAAAGAAGCCGAATCTAGATTTCCTGATAAGCTAGAAAAGATCGCTCCAATGGCTGGATCTCCTCAAAGATATGGAAGCTTTTATTTCTTACCAGAAAACTACAACATGGCGCGCAATGACCTTATGGTCTTGTCTTATGTATGGTATAAATGGAAGCGCAAAAAGAAACGTCTCTACTCACCAAGGCGTAATCAGTTCTTCGATTTCGCAGGTGGTGATGAAAACCTAGAAATGATTATGCAGGCCATTCCCGATCTTGAGGAAGTAACGGTTGAAGTTCCTACATGGAAATTAGCCGTTGTCCTCAATGATCAGCTCATGTTCCAAGGTGATAATCCCCTTGGTTTTGATGATTGCCCGTTTATCCCCTATTATTGGAATTATGAACCGCACAATAACTACTATGATCTAAGGTGCCGAGGTCTAGTGCGCACTATGCGCGACTCAAACTACTTGATGAATCGCCAGATCATTATTTCCCATGATCAGAAAGAAGCTACAATCAATGCTGGATGGAAGCGAAAAGTTGGCTCTGTGGCCAATGAAGATAACATGAAGAAATCTGGTCAAGGCTGGGATGTTATCGTGAATGAAGGCTACGAAATGACCGATGTCGAGAAGATCGTGCCTAATTCTGTTCCAGAATCAGACTTTGCTTTGGCGGATAGATTACGCACCTTGATTTTTGGCACATCTGGCATTGATTTGGAGAACTGGTCTGCACAAAATGATAAGCAGGCGTCTTCTCTTACCACCATGCTGAAACAAGCGGCCAATTTGATGGTACTTCAAAAGTATTTCGATCAATGGGATCTATCGGATAAGTTGCTTGGGGAAAGACTACTTCAGATCGCCATTAACAATTGGAATGCGGCTAAGGTAGAACTACTAATCGGAGAAGAGCCAACACCGCATTTCTATTCGAAAATCTTTGCCAAGTGCCAGGTGCTTGTAGAAGAAGCTGATCTTACCCCAACGCAGCAGAATTTGCAGGCACAGAACATGCTTGAAATCAATCAGATGTTTGGGCGCGAGGTATTCCCTCCTTCTAGGATTATTCCTAAGCTAAATATCACAGGAAAAGCCGAAATCATCGAGTTCTTACAGCAACAAGAACAACAAATGCAAGCAGCTCAACAAGAAGAAATGAATATTAAGCATTCATTTGAAGAAGTTAAACTTAAAGAACTTATGTCTAAGGCTGCGGCTAATATTGCAAGGGCACGAGAAGATCATAGTCGTAGCGAAAGCAACCTAGGTTTGTACGAGGAAAGACTGAGCATGATAGAGCGTAATAGGGCCATGTCTCTTAAAGAGAAACAAGCAGCTCTTACTTCTATGCTAGAAAACATGGCAAGATTTGGTGAAATAGAGACTCAGTATCAACAGATGAAAATGGATATGGAAAGCCAGCAGATTCAAGGGCGAGAAGAGGCTGAGAAACAGGATGTAGAGAGACGCACAGGTGCTAATAAGTTTCTGGCTGAAATTATGGGTGGGATGAAAGGACCTGAGCAGCAAAATACACCACAAGCTTCTGGTCAAATGTGATGTATATTAAAGAATTATTTTAATTATTTATCCTAGATGATATATAAGGGATATAAGTACAATGAGCCCTGCAAGCTCTAAGGATGTGAAAATGGCTGATAGTCAAAAAATGGCTTCGAAAGTTTCCTCTGGTGGACAGAGAATCGACGACCATTCATGGTGGGGTGGTGGACGTTCTAAAGGTTCTGTATTCCCAGAAGGCGCTAAAACGAAAGATGAATCTAGCGCAATGGGAGCTGCTAGCCTTCCAAGATATGAAGATACCACAGAGGCGATTAAATCTGCTCAGATGGAAAATATGAGCAAAGCCAAAGGCAGACCTCTTAAAACAGGTTACAGAAACTAATTTTTAATGCTGCCCTCATGGGGAAACGTGAGATTCGTTCCAATTTTGAACTTAAAATGTTTAAAATAGGCAGCATACTTTTAAAAAGGCAATTTATGAAAACAGGCTTTAAAGACCCAATTGCTCCTAAGCAATATAAAGAAGGCGAAAAGCCCTGGAATTGGCAAGCGCCTCATTACGACAATCGATCCTCTTGCTTTATGCAGGCTGGCACCGATTATGGCGTAGGCCACAATCAGCCCGTCGGACATGAAGGCAATCCAAAATCAGACGGCGGGGTTCCCAAGGGCCGTGTCGCCACGGTGCCGATCTATCCTGAGAAACGGGAAATACTGTGAAATCCCCTAAGCCCTTGAAACAGTCGCATACAGGCACGAAGAAAGGTGGCCCGTTTGCGGGTGATTGGCATGTATCTCATACTGGAATGGGAATGGGCGATTATTACGGGACAGGAATCAAGGCTAAGCTTGGCAAGATGAGGGATAGTTACACACCGCCGGTGAATGACACAAGCAAGAAAAAACTAAAAATACCGCCTAGATCTGTCGTTTGATCTTATAAACGAGTAGATAAATTTCCAAAATTTACTCTTCTTCTTCTTGCGTTCTTTGAGTAGATTTTTTTCGAACTCTTTCCTTTTTAATCCACCCCAATATGTATTTTCTTTCCAGTATTCTTCATAGTAAGAATTCATTCTCAATTTAGCTCGATCGCATCTTTGTTTGAAATCTGGTACTTCGTCTGTCCTTATCAAGGTAGGTTCAATTTTATAGACTTTGTACGAAACACCTTTCAAATATTTATCAGGTATTTCCATGGGAGGTATACTAGTCGTCTCGTCAAACATCCCTTTTCCCCCTTTTCAATCGGGCATTTCGTCCTATTTCCATCATGATCCCTTTGATGACGTGGTCTGGAATATCATCCTCTTCCCTGCCTTCCAACTTGCCGCGATTGTTTATGTACATGTCGATACTTTCACAAATCGTCTGGTTTTGTGTCAACTTATCCTTTTGATACTGTTCCCAGAGTTCTGGCGCTGGCAACATCCATATTACACGGATATTGTCGCTGGGAGGATAGGCCTTGAATAACATGGAATTGGACTGCGCTCGCGGCTTAGTAAGTCTTGGTTCCCATATCAATCTGGCTTCTGGAATCGTGTCTAATGTTTGGTACTTTCTGATGTACTGGGGACTAAGGAGAGCTAGTCTAAGATCCTCATTAAATATGGAGATTTTCTCATCAAGGCCGATAGTTCTCTTATGAGCAAAAATATAAAACGGATGATCATTATATTCCCTTGGTCTGTTGTTTATACATTCTTGGCATCCATGAGAAATATAGTCTGACTGCTTATTGAATTGCAATAGTCTATCGTGCGTCTCTAGCCGATCAATTTTCATCGAACCTCATCTGTAAAATAATTTATTTACATCATAAAATTATTTTTATATACAGAAACTGTATGTCAAATAAAAATTTTAAGGTGATATGACAGCAGACGTTCAAGAGAATCAGAGTCAAAATCAAAAACAGGATTTTTCAGCCAATGCTAAAGAAAACAATTTTAGACTTCTTCAAGAGAAGTATGAAAGAGAACTCCAAAAAGAACGATCCGCAAGAGCTGACGCCGAAAAGCTTGCTAAAGAGGCAATGGAAAAAGCCCGCGTTCTTGACAGAGACGATGAAGAAGATTCAGAGCCTTATGTCGACAATCGTAAATTAGAAAAGAAACTATCCAAATTTGGGGAAAGTACCCAGAGCGAGATACAAAAAGCTATGGAGGCAGCCAAGGCTGCGGCCAAGGAAGAACTCAAACAGGAAATGTGGCTTGATAGTAACCCAGATTTCTACGACGTACTTCAACATGCGGATAAATTCGCGGAAAAAGCTCCGGAGCTTGCTAAAACTATTCTCAAGATGCCGGAAGGGTTTGAGAGACAAAAGATGGTTTATCAAACTATCAAGCATTTGAAGATTGACCAACCAGAACCGAAACAATCAACCATCCAAGAAACAATTGATGCGAAGAGACGTACTCCCTTCTATCAACCAACTGGTGTAGGGACAGCTCCCTATGCTCAATCGGGCGATTTCAGTGACATGGGCAAAAAACAAGCATATGAAAAAATGGTGCAACTTAGAAGCAATTTGAGGTTAGGATGAAAAAAAAATCCAGTGGCAAAGTCGAGAAGGTCATGGAAGAATTCAAGGGAGGAAAACTCCACAGTGGAAGTAAAAAGGGGCCAGAAGTCACTGGCCCCAAACAAGCGATCGCGATCGGACTTTCAGAGGCGAGGAAAGCGGGAGAAAAGGTTTCCAAAAAGAAAGGAAAGAAATAATGGCCGAGAAGAAAAAATGGATAAGTGAGGCCATTAAAAAACCCGGATCACTCCGTAAATCCCTCCACATGAAGGGTGATGAACCCATCCCTGAATCTAAGCTGAAAAAAGCAGAGCATTCTAAGAATCCGACTACACGCAAAAGAGCAAATCTAGCCGAAACCCTCAAAGATTTCAAAAATAAGTAAATGGCCGTTGGCTGCCAAGATTGCCCAGAATGTGAGATATGCCGCCGCGAAATTGATTGGCGGTGGCATGAGCACATTGGCAAATATTCTATCTGCGTCTCTTGCTTCGACAAGCACAAAAAAAAGCTAGAAGAAGCGCAAGAGCGTTACATCGAATCAGTTAGAATTGACAAATAATTATTTTAATTAATAACATGCAATTTCACGTAAGGGAAGTCGTGCCCCAGCGTAAGAAGCGTCGCGTCTTCATACGATATGTCGAAAACGACGTAAGTTAGGTTCGTCAACCGATCGCCATATCCTGATTGTTAATTGACAAAAAGGATATTCCAAATGTCTATTACAACTACAGGGAATTTGGGCCCCATGATTTTGCAGTCGCTTGCGCCTGCTATGTTGTATGTCCCGACCCCTACGATGAATTATATCACTATCACCGACAAGATTTCCATGCCGGTTAATGGTGGTACGACTTGTCGGTTCATGCGTCCTCGCGCATTGCAACCACCTACTATTCAACTCGGTAATTCCGGGATCGATCCCCCAGCCCAAGTGCCACAGCGTGACATCATTGACGCCCAGATGGCGTTTTTTGGTACCGGCGTAATCATTAACGAACAAGTTATTTTACAGGACCAAGAAGGTGTTCTTGCCTGGGTAAGCGAGAGATTGGCGGTCTCCATGAGACAGGCCGAGGATCTCATTTTGCGCGATTACATCGTCTCTGCTGCTTCGGAAATCAATGCCGGCGGCGGTTCGAATGGTGATAATCCCACGAATTTAGGCCTATCAGATTTCAGTTTAGTTTCTACTACATTGGATACAAATAACGCCTATAAATTTATGTCCGGTATCGAAGGCTCACTAGCTTTCGGGTCCGGTCCGATTCGTTCGAGCTATTTTATGCTTTCCAGCACAGAATTGCAAACGGATTTCGATAGTTTGGTTGGTTCTGGCGTGATCAACGTCTGGAATTATCCAAACAACACCTCAGCGTTGCCCAGCGAATGGGGCAGTGTGTTCAACCTCAGGATCTTAACGTCCAGCGAGGCCCCCGTAGCACGTGCTGCATCAGCCAATGGTCAAGATGTATATTACAATACAGTTTGTGGTAAGCAAGCAGTCACGCATATCAATCAGGACGGCTATAGCATGAACCTGATCTATCGTGATCCTTATTATTCTGGCATGCTCGCACAAAATGCGACTTTGGCCGTTAAATTCGCCCAAGCCCAAGCGATCACGCAAGATACGGCTATCCGTAATTTGCTCTGTACACGCTTAAGCAATTTGGGGGTATAATATGGCTGAATATTCAAGAATCGCAAAAGGTAGCTTCACTTCAACTGGTGCAGCTCAAACTGTTTTGTTGCCTTTCGTTCCTAACGTCGTTGAGATGTGGAACTATTCGGCAGCTAACTCAGCACCTGCGGCTAACGCAGTTGTGTCAGCATATTGGGACTCAGCAATGGGTCAAGGTTTCGCCCTTGAAACAGGTGTTTACCAAACATATGCTACGACACCTACTGTTCTAGCTCTGGTAGCTGATACAGTTGTTGCAAACGGTATTAGTACTTTTAGCGCAGGTCAGCTTCTGTCATTTGGTCAGCAAATCCAAATTGCTTCCATTAGCAAAGCATCTCCTGCTGTAGTTACTACTGCATCCAATCACGGATATGCAAATGGTGATGTAGTTATCATGACAGGTCTCTATCAGTCTCCAACGACTGGTATGCCTCAGATTTCTAACATTCCATTTACAGTAACTGTCACTGGAGCAACAACGTTTACTATTCATTGGAATACTAACCAAAGTAACTACACAGCTTTGAGTGGTTCGCCAACTGGTGCATTTGTGAAAAAGGTTTTATATCCTTATCTCTATTTGCCAGCTGATCTTACTATTCAGACTATAGTTACAGGAACTACAACTACTATTGCCACAACTACAGCTCATAACTTGGTTGTTGGTCAAGAAGTTGCATTCCGTATTCCATCGGTATGGGGGACAACTCAGTTGAATTCACTTCCTAACAATAGCACTCCTGGAGCGCCATTGTACGGATATGTGACTTCTGTAACTGACTATCTCACATTTGTGGTTAATATCAACTCTACTGGATTTACTGCGTTCAACACTAACCAAACAGTGGCGAGCGTTCCCGGTCTTGATTATCCACAAGTGGTACCAGTTGGTGATGTGAATACAGGTGGCTTCCCATATTCGGGCGGTAATCTGTATCCTTCACCCGTTATTACTCCATATACTGGTATTTCTTATAGCAGTATCAATGGTCCTGCAATCCAAGGTGCGTTTTTCAATAACACACGCCAGGGATTCGTGATTGGTGCTGGAGCTGGCACTAACCTGGCAAGCTCTGTTCTTGTTGGTGCTAATGGTAATCAGATTTATTGGAGAGCAATGCTCACCGATCTATCATCACCATGATGAACTTGTAAGTAATAATTACGAGTTATGACTCAGGGGAGAAGAAATTCTCCCCTTTTTTAAATGAGGCAATAGAATATGGCATTTCCATACCCGTACCCTGGTCCTGTAGCTCCCTACAATAACGTTCCAATTAATCCACAATATTACAAGCCAAGTAGGTTCGTTATATCAGCTGTTTCACTT